>ULPT01061240.1_pt1 | contig 18933 bp, 15 predicted proteins | sample 1953751 | NCBI WGS metagenome assembly ULPT01 (sample SAMEA4835636, study PRJEB28245) | human gut metagenome | biome: gut microbiome; material: fecal sample | place: Denmark | collected 2008 | reverse complement strand
AATAGTAATGATTTTACATTTACAGAAGATAAAAATGGCAATGTAGTTGCAAAAAAATCTAAAACAGGTATTAATTCATTTAAGAAAGTAAATAGTATAAAAAGTTGGGATGATGTATATAAAAACTTTTTTAAGAAATATGACTAAAAAATTAAAAGAGTAAAAAAAAATGGAAAATATCAAAAAGTATTATTTATATTTAAGAAATCTTCTGGATGAATCTGAATATAAACTTCGTATCAAAAGTGTTTATAAATTTTATGAATCAACATTAAAAAAAGGATATATTACTACAGATAAACAGCCTACGAGCATGTTTATATCAAAGATATATGAATCTGATATGCCAATATATTACCTTATGCAGGTTGAATTATACTTAAATCAATACGTCGAACAAGATTCAGCATTTATTACACGTTTGTATCCTAAAATGAATATAATTGGTTCTTTATTAGAACAATTAAAAAAAACAAAGAATTTTGATGAAAAAAATAGAAAAATGTTAAGGAAAAATAATAAATCAGTTGAAAATGATTTATTCGAAATATGTACAGCGTGTTTATATATAAAAAATGGATATAAAGATATTGAATTTCTTATAGAACAGAAAAATAAAAAAACACCTGATTTACGAGCCGATAATCTGTATATTGAATGTAAGCGTAAAGCTAAGGAATGCCAATATTCAATTGAAGAAAGAAATTATTGGTATAAACAATATTTACCAGTTAGCGAATTTTTTCAGGAAGAAAGTTTACAACTTGTATTCAAGGTTAATTTTAAAAATGAATTATGTACATATAGCGATAGTTTTGTTTTGAATATAATAAAGCAAATGTTATATACTTATAAAAGTAATAACTATGACGATACAAATATTGCCATAAGTATTTATCCATCAAATCTTGAAAAATATAATAATGAAAGACAAAAAAGACCATTTATTATTGATAAACCTGATTTCAATAAAATATTATTCAATTATGATTCAAAGCAAGGCGGAATAACTTCAAATTTAGGCTTAGCTTTTGAAAATAATTATAAAGAATCTCCTAATATATTTTATGCAAGTGCAGGAATCTGGTATTCAACTTCACAGGAAGCAATGAAACAAAAAGTTGTAAGTTTACAAAACAATTTAATTAAAGCAATAAACCAAATACCTTGTGAAAAAGATGGAAATATTCATATTTGCTTTGAATCATATGAAAATAAAGAAATTGAAAAGTTAATGATTGAACAAGCTTATAATGATTTGAATAAAATTTGTCTTAATAATAAAAGAATAAATAATATTTTCATACATATTATTAGATTTGAATCTCATGATAATATAGACAGTATCTTCGAAGAGCAAGTTATTTTTTTTAATTCGTATATACCAAAACATAATTTAAATAATATGTATATTTTTGAAGCTGAAAATACACAACCATATTAATTTTACCTTAGCAAATAGACTGAATAGTTCGTATAATAAAATCCTTATGTTATAGGCTCAAATTAAGGAGCTTATAATGAAAAAGACATTGATTAATCAAATCCAGATGGAAATGTCTGGTGTACTGAACAATGCTCAAAGACAGAAACTGTGTGATGTCCTTGAGCATTGCTTTTTTAACTTGGATATCGTTGCTTTGGATTCTCAAGCACTGAATCACGGTAAAGACAACGTAACTTTGAAAGAAGAATTTCTTTCGGCTAAGCAGATTGAAGGTTGTTCGGAACGTTCTGTAAACTATTATAGTTCAACTTTAGATAACCTGATAAAATCGCTTATAAAACCATTTAACCAGATAGAAACAGAAGATTTACGTGTTTATTTAAGTGAGTACCAAAAGAAAAATAATGCTTCAAAGCAGACAATTGATAATATTCGGCGTATTCTTTCCAGTTTTTTTACATGGCTTGAAGATGAAGATTACATTTTGAAAAGTCCTGTCCGTAGAATCCACAAAATAAAAACTACAAAGCAGGTTAAAGAGACTTATTCTGACGAAGCTTTGGAACGTTTGCGCGACAACTGCAAATGTATTCGGGATTTAGCCCTAATTGATATTCTTTCATCTACAGGCATGCGTGTTGGCGAACTGGTAAAACTTAACAGAGCTGATGTTGATTTTGCAAACCGTGAATGTGTTGTTCTTGGTAAAGGTTCCAAAGAAAGAATCGTATATTTTGATGCCAGAACTAAGCTGCATTTACAGAATTATTTAAATTCCAGAACAGATGATAATGAAGCTTTGTTTGTGAGCTTACTTGAGCCTCATAACAGACTCGAAATTGCAGGTGTTGAAATTATGCTTCGGAAACTCGGACGTAGTTTGGAAATAAATAAAGTGCATCCGCATAAGTTTAGACGCACTCTTGCAACTCGTGCTATAGATAAAGGTATGCCGATTGAGCAGGTCCAAAAGCTTTTGGGGCATCAAAAAATAGATACAACGATGGAATATGCCATTGTAGACCAGCAAAATGTAAAAAATTCACACAAAAAGTATCTGAGTTAGTACAATTTTCAGACATCTCGACTAATCGCAAAATCCCGATTTATCGAGATGTTTGGAGATCCTAAAATTAATTCTTCTAACTTACCAACAAAGAAATTTATTGAAGTTGTAAAATTACAAAGGGGATTTGATTTACCAGTTCAAGAAAGAAACCAAGATGGTTTATTTAATGTATATGGATCAAATGGCCCTCTTGATAAACACGATTCATTTAAAGTAAAAGCTCCAGGTATAGTAACAGGACGTTCAGGTACTCTTGGAAATGTTTATTATGTTTTAGAAGATTATTGGCCTTTAAATACAACTCTTTTTTCAGTAGATATACATAACAACAATGTTGTTTATTTGAAGTATTTATTGGAATTGTATGACTTATCAAGATTCTCTGAAGGTGCTGGCGTTCCAACATTAAATAGAAATATTGTACATGATAAAGATATCATCGATGTTCCTTTATCACTCCAAAACAACTTCGCAACCTTCGTCCAGCAAATCGACAAATCAAAATTTGAAATAGCAAATAGCCTAAAAAGGTTGTATAATAAAGGAATGTTATCTTAAAAAAAGGGAAACAGTTTATGGCGAACTTTGATTTCTTAACTTATGATACGAACTATTCCGCCTTTAGCCAGATGGCTATTCAGGCAGAACTTCAATATAACAAAAATACTGTGTTTTCAGCTTTTGCAGCAAGAAAATCGCTGGAGCAGGCTGTAAAATGGATGTATTCAGTTGATCCTGACCTACATAAACCTTATGACGATTCTATTCAAGTTCTTGTTCATGAATCAAGTTTTGTAAATGCAGTTCCCTCTAATATTCGCCATGACATTCAACTGGTAATTAAAGTTGGTAATAGCGGCGTACATGATACTCTTTCTGTAGAAAAGAAATATGTTCTTCTTTCTCTTAAGGCTCTTTTTAATTTTTTGAACTGGCTAGATTACACTTATGGAGCCGATTATAAACAACGTACTTTTAGTGAAGATGCAATTCCCAAAAACAAAGTTGTTGTTGCAGTAAAAAAGCCTTCTCAAGATGAACTTCAGAAATACAAAGACGAAATCGATTCAAAAGATAATACAATAGAAGAATTGAAAAAGCAGCTTGCCCAAGCACTTGCCTCAATTCAAAATAATAAAACCCATCCTTCTAATAAACCAGACCTGAAAGTTGAAGATTTAAGTGAATTCCAGACAAGAAAGATGTTTATTGACGAAGATCTTAAAACTCTTGGCTGGAGAATTGATCAGGTTCAGGTTGTCGAAGAATATAAAGTTGATGATATGGAAGGTATACCTGGCAAAACAGGTTATATAGACTATGTTTTGTTTGGAAAAGATGGGGCTCCACTTGCTGTTGTTGAAGCAAAGAAAACTACAAAAGATCCGAATGTAGGTAAACAGCAGGCTGTCTTATATGCAGATTGTCTTGAACGAAAGTTTAATCGACGTCCATTTATCTTCTATACTAATGGCTTTGAAACCTTCTTTTGGGATGACAGTCAGTATGCACCTCGTTCTGTAAGCACGATCTTTGCAATGGCTGATTTACAGAAACTTATGGACCGCCGTAATCTTCTTTGTGATTTGAACAGTGTAAAAATCAATACAGAAATTTCTGGTCGTCCATATCAGATGAAGGCTATCCGCTCAATCTGTGCTGAGATGGAAAAGAAAATCCGTAAGTTTCTGCTTGTTATGGCAACTGGAACCGGAAAGACTAGAACTGCAATCAGTATTGTAGATGTATTGAGTCGAGCTCATTATGTTTCAAATGTGCTGTTCCTTGCAGATCGAATTCAGCTTGTTGAACAGGCATATAACGCTTTCCGTGAAAATTGCCCGGATGTTACTGTGTGTAATCTTCTGGATGCAAAAGATAAAGCTGAGAATAAAGGCGCACGAATTGTATTCAGTACATATCCAACTATCTTAAATGCTATTGATACAGAGAAAAATAAAGACGGCAACCGTACTTTCACTCCGGCTCATTTTGATTTGATTATAATTGATGAAGCACATCGTTCTATATTTAAGAAATACCGGGCTATCTTTGAATATTTCGATGCATATCTTGTAGGACTCACAGCTACACCTCGCCGCGATGTTGATAAATCAACATTCGAGTTCTTTGAACTTCAGGATGACGTTCCAACTGATGTTTATGAATATGAAACTGCCGTTGCAGCAGGCTTCTTGGTTCCGTATCATACAATCGAAAAAACGTCTACATTCCTTGATGAAGGAATCAATAAAGATAATCTTAGCGAAGAAGATTTGGAGAAGGTCCGCCGACAGGAAGAAGAAAGCGAAGAACCTTTTGAGGAGATTCCTCCAAAGGCAATTAACGAATATGTATTCAATGAAGATACAACTCGCCAGGTTCTTGAAGACTTAATGACAAAAGGAATTAAAACTGGTGGCGGTGATAAACTTGGTAAGACAATCATCTTTGCTTACAACAAAAATCATGCTCAGCATATAGTAGACACCTTTAATAAATACTGGCCACAGTACAAAGGCAAAATGTGTCAGAGAGTTGTCTGTGATGATGCAAAAGTAAAATCGACAATCAAAGAATTCAAGAAATCAGATTCACAGTTACAAATTGCAGTAAGTGTTGATATGCTTGATACCGGCGTTGATATTCCAGAAGTTGTAAATCTTGTTTTCTATAAGAAGATTCGAAGTAAAATTAAGTTCTGGCAAATGATTGGCCGTGGAACCCGTCTTGCTCCAAATCTTATCTGCACTGATGAAACTGGTTCTTATGTTGGTAAGAAATATTTCTACATTTTTGATTATCTTAGAAACTTTGAATTCTTCCGTGAAGAAAAAAACGGCATCGAAGGTGCTTCTGGAAAATCAGTAAGCGAGCGTATTTTTGCTCATAAATGCTCAGTAATAAAACTGTTGCAGGATTCAGCATGGGCAGACCAGAAATTTATTGATTACAGAGATCAGCTTGTAAGTGAAGTTCATGCTCAGATTTCTGCCTTAAACACAAAGCTTACGCCAGTGCATCTTGTACTAAAACATGTTTTGAAGTTTCAAAATGAAAAAAGCTTTGAATGTCTTACCGATGAAGATGTAATGAATCTTACAAAGTACATTGCTCCACTTGTTTTCAACGGAGAACTAGACCAGTATGCAAAAGGCTTTGATAATTTCTGTTACGGAATAATGGAGGCACAATTGTCAGAACAGCCTATAAATCTTTACCGCTCAAAGATTAAAGCCGTTGCTGAGAAGCTTTTAAATAAGACCTCCATTAAAGTGGTTCGAGATAATCTTCCGAGATTACAGCTCTTATCTGTAAATTCATATTATGATAGCTTGAATGTTCTTGATTATGAAGAAATCCGCAAGGAAATAAGAGAACTTGCACAGTTTACTGTTGAAAATGGACACGAACCTCTTTTTATAGATTTTGATGATAAAGTAAAAACTGTTGATGTGCCGAGCGGAACTGCAAATCCAACTTCTGCAGACAACTTTGAAGAATATAAAAAGAAAGTGGATGCATATCTTTCTGAGCATATGAAGGATGAAGCAATTAATAAGCTTCGAACAAATCAGCCTCTTACAAAAAATGATTTTGACAATCTAAACCATATCTTTAAGGAAGAACTTGGAAATGAAAAGATGTTCGATCAACTCTCTGAGGGAAAATCTCTAGGAGTTTTCATCCGCTGGGCTACAAAGATGGATAAAGAGGCCATAAATAATTATTTTGCAGAATTCATCAACAACACAAACATGAACAGCATGCAGATTGAATTTGTTCAACGTCTGATAAATATTATCATTGAACAGGGCGAAATTAATATGGATGCCCTCATGAAAGGCCGTGCCCCATTCGACCGTCCGAAGTTCTTCACACTCTTTGGAAAAGAAGCTCAGAACAGGATTTTTGATGTTGTACGGAATATCAATATGAATGCTCGGGATGTGGCATAATTTAGCCTGAGAATATTATAAATACAGACTTAACTCATCAAATAAAGGTCGAAAATTTGAATAGTCAATGCTATCCTGCTTTTTTTTTATGATATTAGTTGCAAAAACCTGTTTACCAAAATAATGCTCTGGATCATGTATTTTCATCAGGTACGTTGTAATCCAGCGACTGATGAAACCTCGCCGTGTTGTAGAAGTTGAAGTAGGCTATAATGCGTTTGCCCTGATTTTGCAGAAAATCCGTCGCATTTTCACAAGTCTTGCCAAGCATTTTCCGCGCTGATATTATAGGCGCATGGCAGAGCGGAACAAAAGAATGAAATCTGTAATCCTTTCACTAAAAGAATCCGGGGAAAACAACAGGCTTGTAAAAGTAATTTCTGCGGAAAACGGAATTTTCAACGCAATGCTCTACGGAGGACCTAAAAGCCGCCTAAAATCCCTTGTCCAACCGTTTTATTCAGGAATTCTCTATATATACAGCGATGAATCCCGCAATTCAATAAAAATAACCGACTTTGACGCGCAAAACTGCCACCTTTCGTTCAGGACAAGCCTTTTAAAATCCTGGGCGGCATCATTTGCCTGCGAGCTTGTGCTAAAGACAAAGTGCGCCGGAGAAACGGAAAAAGCCTTTGTCCTTCTGTGCGCCTTTCTTGACGGAATAGACAGCGTGGATGAAAACGAAGCCCGGCTTGGAATTCTGCGCTTTGTCTGGAGATACCTTGGACTTTTGGGGCTTCAGCCTGAACCAAGAACCTGCTGCGGCTGCGGCTCTTCACTTTTAAGCCATGAGCATAACGCCTCTTATATAGAAAGGCAAAACGGATTTGTCTGCGCCGACTGCATTTCTTTCGCCCCGGAAAACAGAACACAAGGAAACTTTAGAATCGACCTTGACTCGCTCACCTACCTTACCGCAATAAACGAGCTTCCGCCCGGACAAGTAAGAAAACTGCTTGTTCCCTCGGAATCCGTATACAACATGAAGCGTCTTTTGTACAGCATGATAGAAAAGGCCTGCGGAATGCAGCTTGAAACCTTAAAAAGCGGAATCGGAATACTGTAGCGCAAACTGTCATTCCCAGTGCGAATTCAGGAATCCATGTACATAGATTGCCATGTCAAACGCGGCAATGACAAGGCAACAAGTCATTCAGCCTAGTTACTCAATAACTTCTATTTCATCAGTTGTGTTTGCAACTGGATATGAGCCTTCGCCGTTTTTCTTTACAAACGAAACCGTATAGACACCTTTTTCCATGTCCTGCGGCAGGATTGCATCGATTGTCCTTTGAGTGCGCCTTATAAAGCTTGTGATTCTGACGGCTTTTTTCCTGTCGCCTTTCAATGCAAGGAACACGCCCTGCTTTTCATCCTCAAAGTCAAAGCCAAGGTTCTTTCCGTAGATTCTAAAGCACATTCCAGCCTTTACAACGCGCTCACCAGAATAAGAAGCATCCTTAGTGATTGAAAAGACCTGGAAAATCGAAGGATCCATTTCCGCCACGGACGACTTTGTCTTGTAGAACACTTTTTCCACCGCCTTAGCCTCGAATTTCTTGTTGACCAAAGCCTTGAGGACAAACCTGTTGTCGCCCCTCTTATTATAAAACTTCTCTGAAATGGATTCGGCAGTTCCGTGAGCCGCAAGCTGCAAGTCCACCCAGGGAAGCCGCACCTTGCACCCTTCCTGAAGAAGCCGCTCCACAACCGCATCCAGAACAGAAAGAGCCGCGCGGGTGTCCGCCTCGGTAAGAGTGGAATTATACCTGACCATTTCCTTTACGATTTCCTCAATTCCTGCGTCTGTGTCCGATGTGCTTAGAAAGCAGAACCCGGTCTTGCCGTGTCCTGTGTTGTTAGCTACTGTCTTTACGCTGATCATAGTGCCTCCACTCTCTTACATACTGCCTGCAATGACATTCTCCACTGCTTGTGAAACCGTGAAATTAATTTTATTATAATATAATATTAAGTTAAAAATACTCAGAAATCAAGTTAAAACAATCATAAAATCAACTTAATTTCATTTTTATTTTAACTTAATTTCGTTTTAATTTTAACTTGATTTCATTTTGTTTTTAACTTAATTTTACTTTCATCTTAACTTAATTTCATAGACGCCCAAGTAGTTGTGCAGAATGCCGCAAGCCTCTTGTGAGAATGTCCAGCTACTGCGGTAAAGGGGACGCAAGCTAGTAATGGCATCGGAGAATTTCATATTTCTTGACAGCAGACTGATAATGAACTATATTAAAAACGGTCGTACAAAATCTGCTGGCAACATTCAAGCAGTTTTTTTTTTAATGACGGTGGCAAGAACTGCAAAAAGCCTTGTTGGAGGCAAAAATATGTTATCAGATTATCTTTTTTCAAATCCATCTTTTATTGACGGCGTTATGAGTATAGTTGATTTGTTCGGTGTTTCTCAAGAATACAATTATTCAAGTACCGAGGATTCTGCAGACAGTAGAGCAATGTTCTCTGATGCAAACGCTGTAAAAATCGACCTTGCAGAAGCATATAAATCTATGATGACATCTTATGCGTAAAAGAACACCGTCCGCAAAGAATAATAATCAGAAAAAAACTATAGGCTCACTGAATATGCAGATGCTAGCTTCGGCTCATTATTCAAGTCCTCTGCCGCCAGCAAGCGAAATGGAACATTATGAAGCAATTTATCCAGGGTTCACAAAAATACTGATGGAGCGTTACGTCAAGCAATCAGAGCATCGCATGGAGCTTGAAAACAAGGTGATTGATTCCGGCATAAAAAACACCTCCCGAGGACAGATTTTTGCATTCATACTAGCATTGACAACAATCTCAATAGGAGCGTTTCTGCTTTATCTCAACAAAGATGCATACGGAATTGTCTCCATACTCGGCGCATTGGCTACTTTAGTCGGCGTATTCATTTACGGAAACAAGAGTAAAAAAAACGAGAGAATTCAAAAAGCACGTGAAAATCCTGACTTGTAGGAAAAAGCAAAGAATAAAAATTTCTATGATTCAATTTTTTTCACCCCAATCTTTGCCAATCTTCATTGAGTTTTGACATCAAATAATTTTTATAAAGTCTTATTCTATCTAAACAACAATCGTTCAAATATCGAGTTTTATTTTTATTTTCATACCTTTTTACAATATCATTCTCCCCAATTAGCTTCTGCGACAATAGCAGAGGCAGGGCAAATGACTTTTTTTTCTTTTTTGGATATAATAATATTTGCAAACAACACTTAACAGCGGAGGTCAAAATGCGTGCGGCGGACATAATCATTAAAAAGCGTGGAACTGGAAACCAAAAAGGACAGGAGCTTTCGCAAGAGGAAATAGAATTTCTTGTAAACGGCTATGTTGACGGTTCAATTCCTGATTACCAGATGTCGGCTTTTCTTATGGCCGTTTATTTCAGCGGAATGACATTCGGGGAGACAGGAATTTTAACAGGCTGCATGCTCAGGTCCGGCGACACAATCGACCTTGAAAAACTCAAGGGGCTTAAAGGTCCTTTTGTAGACAAGCATTCCACTGGCGGCGTGGGAGACAAAATCAGCCTACCGCTTGCTCCTATAGTGGCGTCTCTTGGAGTAAAAATCCCCATGATGAGCGGCAGAGGCCTTGGGCACACAGGCGGAACTCTGGACAAGCTTGAGTCAATAGAAGGCTACAACGTAAATCTTAACGAGGAGCAGTTCGCTTCGATTATTGAAAAAACAGGCTTTGCCATGATGGGACAAACAGAAAAGATTGTTCCGGCTGACAAGAAAATGTACGCTCTTCGGGATGTTACAGGAACTGTTGAAAGTGTTCCGCTTATTACGGCAAGCATTCTTTCAAAAAAAGTCGCGGAAGGAAGCGATGCCCTTGTTTTTGATGTAAAATGCGGAAAAGGCGCGTTTATGAAAAGCGAGGCGGATGCAGGGCAGCTTGCGTCATTCCTTGTAAAGACAGCCCAGGCAATGGGAAAAAGCTCATGCGCGCTTCTAACCAGAATGGACTCTCCCCTTGGATTCAAAGTGGGAAACTATCTTGAAATAGAAGAAACTCTTGAGTGCCTGCAAGGAAAAGGCCCTGCCGACGTAATGGAGCTTACTTACGCGCTTGCCTCAAGAATGGCTGTCTTCGGCGGAGTGGCAAAAGACACAGAAGACGGAATAGCCAAGTGCAAGGAAGCTGTAAAAAGCGGAAGGGCATTAAGCAAGTTCCTTGAAAACGTAAAGGCTCAGGGCGGAAATCCAGACAAGCTTCTAGGCGAACAGGGAAAACGCCGCTCCAAGTTCAAGTCGGAACTCTTCGCAAAGCAAGACGGATTTTTAACAGTTGACGCGTACAAGACAGGAATCGCCTGCATAAATCTTGGCGTGGGCAGAAACAAGTCGACAGACAAAGTGGACGCGGACTCTGGAATAATCTTTTGCAGGCGGCAGGGCGACTTTGTAAAGAAAGGTGAAAAGCTTCTTGAAGTCTACGGAAAAAGCCCGGACGCTCTTGAAAGCGGAAAACAGCAGCTTGAGGCGGCCTTGGATTTTTGCGAAGAAAAGCCAGAAGAAAAGAAATTGGTTTTAAAGGAAATAAAATAGTGTCATCATCAAAGTGGGTAAAAAAAGCAATTTCAAAGGAAGAAGTTGAAAAGCTAAAAAACAAGTTTTCACTGGACAGCCTTACAGCAAGTATTTTCGCACGGCGCGGAATCACCAGCGGAAAAGACATTCTTTATTTTATGGAAGATGACTTAAGGTTTCAGCATAATCCATTTCTGTTCAACTCAATGGAAGATGCAGTTGATAGAATTCTTGCCGCAGTTCCAGAAAAAGACAGTCCGAAGGAAGAGCATGAAAAGGTTTTGATTTTCGGCGACAAGGATGTTGACGGAGTAACGGCGACAACTGTTCTTTACGACGAGCTTTGCTCATTGGGAATCGATGTTCAGTACAGGGTTCCTGAAGGAGATGACGCCTACGGACTTTCGATTCAGGCTGTAGATGATTTTGCAAAGCAGAACGGCTCGCTTATTATCACGGTTGACTGCGGAATTTCAAACAATGCGGAAATTGAGCACGCGGCGGCTCTTGGAATCGATGTAATTGTATTGGATCATCACAATCCAAAAGAAAACATTCCCTCTCCTGCGATTATTTTAAATGCGAAGCTTTCAGACTCAGGCTATCCGTTTGAAGAGATTTCAGGCTGCGCAGTCGTGTACAAAGTTGTTTCGGCGTTAAGATTCAGCAAGAGCAAATGGTACAAGGCAGACGCGGCTTTGCTCAATGCGCATGAAGAAGAGAACGGGCAGATTGCAATTGAATGCATAAAGCTTAGAAATCTAGTTCCAGTTTCAAGGCTTGTTGAGCATATTTTGCCGGGCGAAAAATCAATTTACGACACGAAGATTCCACAGTACTTGTCAGGTCAGATAATTCTTTGCTGGGACAAAGCCAACGTTGAACGCTTATTAAACCTAACATTCGGAAACAGCGCGCAGTTTAACATTGCGGACATAAGAACAGAAGTCGCAAAACTTTACCCTTCACTAAAAAATCTTCCGCTTTCCAGAGTAAAGGAAATGTCAAAAATCGCAAAGTACGGCGACCACGCTCCTACAGAAATCGGCGGATTCTACAATATATTTGTAACTTATGTCCAGCAGGATTTAAAGAAAAACTTTCCATCTGATTCAGAAAAAGAAAAGCACGACTTGCAGCTTGTGGCTTTGGCGGCTTTGGCGGACATAATGCCGATGAGAAATGAAAACAGGCTTTTTGTGCGCAGCGGAATAAATTCAATAAATGAAAACAATGTCCGTCCGGGACTAAAGGAGCTTATGTCAAACCTTGGTCTTCTTGGAAAGCGCATTACTTCAACTGACATTTGCTGGACGCTGATTCCAAATTTAAATGCCGCAGGCAGGCTTGGCCAGGCAGGAATTGCCATTGAGCTTTTTACAGCAAAAGACGATTCATACCGTGAGCAGCTTGCAAAAAAAATAATCGAGCTTAACACAAAAAGAAAAGCCTTTACTCAGGAAGCAGAAGCGATTGCCGGAACACAGGCAAGAAATTCCGTGAATGACTTCAACGGAAAACTAAGCTTTGTAATTGATGAAAAAATAAACAAAGGTGTTTCAGGAATTCTTGCAGGCCGCTTGGTTTCTTCTCTTGGAGTTCCTGCAATGGCGATGACTTACGTAGGAAACCTTGTTGTAGGCTCAATGAGAAGCTGCCGCGGATATGACGTAACTGCTTTTCTTGACCAGCTGAAAGATTTGTTTGTAAGCTACGGCGGACACAACTTTGCCGCAGGATTCAGCTTTGAAAAGGAAAAGTTCGAGGAATTTAAAAGGCGTACAAAAGAGCTTTCAGGCACAATAAATCTTTCTGACAAAAATGACGAGATTCAAATTGACGCAGAGCTTCCGCCGTCCTACATGACACCGGATTTAAAAAAAATAATAGATAGATTCGAGCCGACTGGAAACGAAAATCCCAAGCTTGTTTTCTTAGCAAAAAATCTGCCTATAGTTTCCGGACTTGTAATGGGCAAGGCAGAAAAGCAGCATCTGAAAATCACTGTTGACTGCGGAAAAAACAAATGGCCCTGCATCTTCTGGAACGAAGGAGAACGGCTTCACAGGGACTTTGATGTGGGAGACAAAATTGATATAATTTTCAACATCGAGAGGAATGTTTTTAACGGAGCAGAAACGCTTCAGCTTATGCTTTTAGGAATAGAAAAATCAGTTCAGTAAAAAAATTAAAAATATTTTGGGAGTAAAAAATGAAAAAAAAGATTTTAGCTTCAGCGTTGATTTTTATGTCGGCTTTTATTTTTGCAAGGGAAGCTTTTTTTACAGGAGATGATTATTGCATTTCCGCGGAATACAACGACAAGGCTTTTCCGGGCGATGCGGTTTTTGTAAAAATGACCTTTTCTCAGTCGACAAAAAAAGGAAAATCTTCAAAGCTTGAGTTTTCAAATGCAAATGCTTTCTTGCAGTTTTTTGCGGAAGGCAAACTAAGCAGGGAAAGCACTTTTTTCACAGTTTCAAAAAACACAAAAAGCAGCAGGACATTTCTTGCAGGCATTCCGCTTTCAACTTGGTGGACGGAAGACACAAAATGCTTTTTGAAAATTATCTACAGCACTGACGGCGCAAAAAAAATGGAATTCGAGCTGCCTTTTACTCTGGAGAAAAAAGAATTTGTTTCAGAAGTGATTGATCTTGACGAGTCGAATTCAAATATAAAAGCAGACTCAAGCTTAAAAAGAATGGAGCAGATAAAAAAGCTCAATGGAATTCTTGAAACCGCCAATCCTTCCGCAGTTTACCAGACAACACCGTTTTTGCTTCCTACAAACGCAACAAGACGGACAGCTTTTTTTGCAGACCGCAGGGAATACAAATACACAAATGGAAAATCGACGACTGGACTGCACTACGGAATTGACTTTGGAATTCCTGAGGGCTCGGAAGTTTCTGCTTGCGCGGAAGGAAAGGTTGTTCTTGCAGAAACCCGCGTTACAACAGGCTGGAGTGTTGTTATAGAACATTTGCCTGGACTTTATAGCCTTTACTACCATATGAGCCAGCTAAAAGTAAAAGAAGGCGACACTGTAAAAGCCGGGCAAGTAATAGGATTTAGCGGTTCAACCGGGCTTGCGACAGGTCCGCATCTTCACTGGGAAATGCGGCTGAACATGGAAGCTGTTAATCCTGACTTTTTTACCGGGGACTTTGCATTCTCTGGAAAAAACTAATCTTTAATTAGAGCAAGGAATTCTTTTTCATCTATGACAGGGATTCCAAGCTCCATTGCTTTTTTGTTTTTTGAAGAGCCGGAAGAAGTGTCGTTTGTAACAAGAAAACTCAAGCCTTTTACAACAGAAGACTTCACGGCTCCGCCATTCTGTTTTACAAGATTCTGAGCATCCTGCCGCTTCATGGAAACAAGCTCGCCTGTAAAACAAAACGACTTGCCTACAAGTTTTCCCTGTGCGGCTCCTTCAATAACAGAAATTGTTCCGCTTGAGACAAGGCTTTGCATTTCTTCACGGTTTTCTTGAATTCCTTCAACAAGAGTATGCGCCAAAGTTTCCGCAAAACGATAGACGCCTGCAATTTCTTCTTCTTTCGCATCGAAAATTTTCTGCAAAGTATTGAAGCCGCCTGCAATCAAAGTTTCAACAACAGTTTCACCTATTCCTTCAATGTCAAAGCCGGCAATAAATTTTGCAAGTGGAATTTTTCTTCTTGACTGGATCGAAGCAAAAACCTTTTCCGCGCCAAGCGATTTTTTTTCTTTTTCCATGCTTTCCGAATTCAAAAAGTACGGAACTAAATCACTGGCAGTCAAAGAATACAAATCTGAAATTGACCGGACTTTTTTTGTTTCAAAAAGACTGGTGATTAAAGTTTCTCCCAAGTCGCGGATGTCAATCACATTTATCCACTTTAAAAGCTGATGGAGAATTCGCTTTTCACAGTTTTTGTTCGGACAAAAAAGCCTTGTTCCTTCGTCAATAAGAGAAGTTCCGCAGCAAGCGCATTTTTCAGGAATCTTTACAGACGGAAGATTTTCTTGCTCTGGAAGCACGCTCACGATTTTTGGAATTATTTCACCGCGCTTTACAACAACAACGTGGCTTCCGATTTTTACATTTAATGCGCGTATAAGGTTCGGATTTACAAGACTCGCTCTTTTTACAGTCGTTCCGTTCAAGTCAACAGGATCAAAAACTGCGACTGGAGTATAAGTTGCGCCGGTTTCATTCCATTCAATATTTCTTACAATGGAAACAGCTTCTTCAAGGCTGAATTTAAAGGCAATCTGGCGGTCAGGCCTGTCGCGCAAAGCATCTTCGTGATCCACAGCACGCTCTTTTACAACAAGTCCGTCAATGTCATAGTCAAGATTTTTTCTAAGCTCCATGACAGAAGAACGGTAGTCTATAACTTCCTGCGTGCTTTTGCAAATTTTAAGTGGAACAACATTAAATCCGTTTCTTTGCAAAAAATCAAGTTTGCCTTCTTCATCATTGAACGGCTGTTTACCTTCGGAAGCCCAGACATCGTAAGTTATCAATGTAAGATTCTCGCTGCCCTCACCGTCTTTTCGTTTCATAAGTCCGTTAGCGGCATTGCGGCAGTTAGCTTTGTCAGAAAAAAATTTCTCGTGAACCTGATGAGTCATTATGACTTCGCCTCGGATTCCGCCTGTAAACTTTTCCTTTAATTCCTGAACAACACCCTGCATTTTTTTTGCATTTGCTGTAATGACGTCCCCTACAGTTCCGTCTCCTCTTGTAACGGCACGCAAGAAAATTCCATCGGAATACTGAAGTTCAAGGGAGGCTCCGTCAAGCTTATATTCAACAAGATATTCTGAATAGTCGTGCTTTTTCGCCCAGTCAAGAAATTCTTCTGGAGTCGCGGCTTTTTCCTGACTGCCCATCGGCATTACATGAGGAGATTTTTGAAAATTCCCGGAATCTGCGCCAACTTTATGGAGAATAGGATTTGCGCTGTCCAGCGATTTTAATTCGTCCCAAAGCTTGTCAAATTCCGCATCAGAGATTTCAGCCTCGCCGTTATAATACGAAGCCTGGTATTTTTCTATAAGTTTTTCAAGCTCAGAAATTCTTTTTACAGAGGATTTTTTTAAGGCTTCGTCGTTTGCCTTTTTGCATTCCTCAACATCAAAAAGCTCCATCGGGCTATTCCTCATCTTTTACAAAAACAAGCTCGAAAATTTCACGCCCGGCATCAAGCCCTTTCTGCTCAAATTTTGTCCTTGGCCGCCATTCCTGATGAGGCGCGAATTTTTCATATTTATTATGAATACCTTCTGTGCAGGAAAGTTCTTCAAGTGCGCTTAAAGCATATTCTTCCCAGTCAGTTGCAAAATAAATATATCCTCCGGGAGACAATTTTGAAACAAGCAGATCTGTGCGCGGACGCTGAAGCAAACGGCGTTTGTGGTGTTTTTTCTTCGGCCAAGGGTCAGGAAAGAAAATATGAAAGCCTGCAAGAGAATTGTCAGGAATCATAGTTTCAAGGATTTCAAGCGCATCATATTCAATCAAATAAAGATTTTTCAGCTGCCTTTTTTTTATTTCACCAAGAAGACGACCAACTCCAGGAACATGGACTTCGCTTCCTATATAATTCATGTTCGGATTGTCCTGCGCAATCTGAGCAGTAGCGTGTCCCATTCCAAATCCAATTTCCATTGTAACAGGATTTGTGTTGTTAAAAATATCTGTAAAATTAAGCGTTCTATGCTCAAAAGGAATGCACCAAACATGATGAAGTTCTTCATAGCTGCGCTTCTCATTTTCGGTCATGCGTCCAGCGCGGATCACATAAGTGCGCACCGGGCGTCTAAAAATACTGTGGTCTTCTAAATTGTCAGTGGGAATATTCCCATCGGCGTCGTTACTAGGCATCAGTTTCCTCGCTGTTTTATATTTTATTGCTGCTCCAAGTTTTCTGGAGGCATAAGGCAAATTACAGAGTCATTTTTTAAAGTATAGCAGGTTCTAATGAACCCCGCATCTTTATAGTCAACAAGAACGGTATTTCTATTTTCCCATTCTTTTTTTTCTTCTCCATAATAAAGCAAAACTCCATCTTTTGTATAAATGGCGGATTTTTTTTCTGAATAATCAAATCCGTCTGGAAAATCTTCACTCTTTAATGTCAAAACATTTTCAGGATAATCGATGGAAAATAAAATTTCATCTTCATCGCCAGCCATGTCAAAATAAGTCAAGACATATTCTCCAGCAGGAATTTTCATTCCAAAAGCGGCGACTATATTCGCGCAGCCTGTCCATGAATTTTTGTTTTTATCTTCAAACTTTACAAGCTCATCGCAGTTCCATTCAAGCCCGGAATTTTTATTCACGATTTTAATTTTCGAGGCAAGCCTAACATCGCTTTCAGAATTTACAAAAACAGAAAGGCGCATATCAGGCGGATTTTGACTATAATCAAAAATCACAGAAGATTCCGCAGAAGCAATTTGCGCGCTGTCTTGTGAGCACGAAAAAAAGAGAACTGAAAAAATAAAAACAAACAGAGCAGTTTTCCGCATAACTTAAAAATTGAATTTCAAGTTTATAACGGTAAGATCGCTGGATGAAGACTGATTTACAATTGATTCAAATTTAATATTGACTTTTTTACAGGCATCTTCCAGATAAGACAAATAGTAAAGTCCCAAGTCCGTTCCTTCCTGACCATCCGGCATCTGGCGGTAAAAGTCAATCAGCGATTTTTTGTTAAGGTTAGCGGACATTTTGCTTTCGATGTTTTCTTTTACTTCCTGAAATTCATCGTCTTTATTGTACAATGTAATTTGCAAAAGTCCCTGTTTTCCAATTGACATAGAGCCACCGCCCAAAGTCCAGGAAAGAAAAACAAGCTCGTGCTTGCGCTGAAGTTCTTTTACGATTTCCGAGCGGATTTTCGGGTCAAATATGAGCGTATCGGAATTATCAATTCCCTGATAAAGATATTTTGCAGCCTTTTTTACATTGTTGTTTTCGCTGTTCAAGGCAAGCTCCATGACCATTACCGAAATATACTCCGCAACTTTTGATTTTGTCATGTACGAAGCGAGCTGCTGGCGCAAAATTGTAAGCATTTCATTAAAACCGTCAGTTTTATAAAATTTCACAATTATGTACCAGTTCATCAAAGTGAGCCTGTTCAAAAATTTTTCAGTCATAAGAAGATAAACATTTTTTTCTTCAGGGCTATACTCTGAATTGGACATTATGCTTTTCCAAACCGGCTCAAGAATTGTCTTTTTTGCAGCCTGAATTGTAGAATCTTTCATTGCAAGAGTCATTCTAAGCTGTTTTTCCGGAATCACAGTTTTTTCATCAATAAGAGATGAAGGATTTTGCCTGTTATGATGTCTTATGCATTCACATTTTATAATCGCCGAATAAATTTCACTGTCAAACTGCTTGTACAAAATTGAAAAAACAATCAGCTTGGACAAATCCATAACATCTTGGCGATGTGAAACAAATTCCGGCATGGAAATTTCCATCTTGGAAATATAGCCCAAAAGAATCATGTCCTGCAGAGAGCCAGGCGAAAAAGATGTCATGCTTACACCATGAGCCGAACGGTTGTCTGCGAGTTTTAGATTGAGCAGCTGTTTTTTATGACTTAAAAAATGCGATGTACCTTCTTCCGTAAGAATAATCTTCAAAGGCAAATCCAAAATAAATTTTTTCTTTTCAGCACACATTCGTTTGATAAAGCTCCTTTGCTTTACATGACTTTAACAATGCTTACAGTATACAACATTGCTGCCTAACTTGCAAACATATTATACAGAGCAAACATATTATAAATGTATTCAGCATAAAACTGGCTCCCGGTCACGTTTTCCTGGTTCAAAATCGCGCAATAGCTGATTATTGCAAAGTAG
>ULPT01056809.1_pt1 | contig 18949 bp, 18 predicted proteins | sample 1953751 | NCBI WGS metagenome assembly ULPT01 (sample SAMEA4835636, study PRJEB28245) | human gut metagenome | biome: gut microbiome; material: fecal sample | place: Denmark | collected 2008 | reverse complement strand
AAAAAATACACCCATAACGGGTGTATTTTTTAACACAAAATCAAATTAATAATTATTTATTCTAAAATTACTTAAGTTCCAAAACAGCGCCAGCTTCTTTAAACTTAGCTTCAAATTCTTTAGCTTGAGCAGCAGCAACGTTTTCTTTAACCATTTTTGGTGCTCCGTCAACGATAGCTTTAGCTTCTGAAAGTCCAAGACCTGTAACTTCTCTAACTACTTTGATAACAGCGATTTTGTTCGCACCAACTTCTTTCAAGAAGAGGTTAAATTCGCTCTTTTCTTCTGCAGCTGGAGCAGCAGCTCCGCCTGCAACTGGAGCAGCAGCAACTGCAACTGGAGCAGCAGCGCTAACACCAAATTCTTCTTCCAAAGCCTTAACGAGCTCTGAAACTTCAACGATTGTCAATGTTTTAATTTCTTCTACAATATTTTTAATATCAGCCATTTTAATTTATCTCCTTTTAAAAACTTTTACTTATGCGATTTTTTTGATTAAGTTTGAAAACCAAACTATTTTGTTGCAACCGCATTCAAAGCAACAACAAGCCCACGAGTTGGGGCTGAGAGAACTCTGCACAAACTTGAAGCAGTATTGTTCAAAGTTCCAAGAAGTTTTGCAATCAACTCTTCCTTTGATGGGAGTTTTGCAAGTGCTTCGATGTTGTGAGCGTCAACGCTAACACCATTTAAAATTCCAAATTTGATAGCCATTTTCTTTGAATCGTTAATGAAATCACAAACAATTTTTGCTGGTGCAACTTCATCTTCATATCCAATAGCAACAGCAGTAGTGCCTTCCAAGTAATTTTCAGAACACTCGATACCAAGGTCAGAAAGTGCTTTCAACATCAAGCGATTTTTGTATACTTTATAGTCACAACCATTTTCACGGAATTTTTTACGAAGAGCAGTATCTTCAGCAACAGTAATTCCACGGTAGTCAACAAAAGCAATAGTTTTTGCTTTAGAGAATTTTTCTTTAATCTCTTCAACAACAAGTTTTTTTGCCTCTAAATTAGCACTCATGTCCATACCTCCTTTTAATAAGATTTTGTGTTTGATGTAAAAAAATCTCTGTAACCACGGAAAAGTTACAGAGATAGAAATATTATCACTATACTTTTCCTCGGCAAGCACACCAAAGTGTTTACGCTAACGCACTTGCGGTCTTCGGAAGATTTTTTATACTTTGCTATTATATCATCACAACCTCTCAATGTCAACAGTTTTTCAAAGAAAAATAAAAAACTTCCAGAAAAATCTGAAAGTTTCAAAGATTATTTAGTCAAATCAGCCCAAACATTGTAAATCGCATGTGTATCTGCCTTAACAGTTATAGTAATAATGCGACTTTCTATTGTGGTAGTATCCTTGTTTGTAATAGGATATCCGTTTGCAACGACATAAACCTTGGTTTCTTGAATTCCAGCCTTTTGGCTAACTTCAAAATAAACTTCTGTAAAAGTCAATTTCCCGTCCCAAGTAGAGTTGCTCAATCTAGACTTGTAAAGTTTACCATTGCGATTTGTAAGTTTTTGTTCTTCAGCATATCTCAATCTAACATAATATTGATTGTTTTGAATTAAAGAACCACCAGGTCCAATAAGACTACTTACAGTCGCCATATTTTCTTCAATATCATAACTAAACAAACTTCCACTAAAAATTGCTGCAATATATGGTTGGCTAAACGCCTTGTCATAAGCCTTGATAAATTGTTTATAATCATCACTGCCTTCATCAAAACCCCAACATTGAGTAGTTGTTCCAGGATAAAGAGCAACAGAGTAGAAACCTTTTTCCATGCAATTTGGTTTCAAACTAACTGGCACTGCCGCCAAAATAATCACAACCAAAGCAAGAACAAATGCAAAACACATTCCAATCAATGTTGCAGTGCGTTTTTGTTGTTTTCTTTTCAACAATTTTTGTGTTTGAATTTTTGCGTAAAGCTCATCATCAGACAAACCTTCATATTGAGATATATCTTCTTCCGTCTTCTTTTTAGATTTCTCTTTCTTTACTTTTTGCTTCTTTTCTTTACCAGCCTTTCTTTTTGCTTGTTCTTCTTGCACAGAAACCTCTTCAATTTTTTCAGTTTGATCTTCTTCTACATTTGCTTCGACATCTGTAGCCTCTTCAACCACTGGTTTTTCTGCGTTTTCAACTTGTTCAACTTCTGTATTTTGTGTTTGTTCCAAATCTTTTTCTTCCATTATTAGCCTTCCTCGTCATTTTTATTTTCTTTCTTGTCTTGTTCGGTTTTCTTTTTTGCTGGAGCGCGTTTTCTTGGTGTAGCAGGCTTTTCTTGTTTTTCAACAATTTTTTCTACTTTTGCTTCAACTTTCTCTGCAACCTTTTCAACTTTCTTTTCTTCAGCATCAAGTTCTTCGTTCAATTTTTTTTCAAACTCAATATAGTCTTTCTTCAAATTATCAAGTTCAGCTTCAGTGATTATTCCCATTTTGATAAGTCTTTCACCTTCGTTAATCTTGTTTTTAAAATTTTGAAGTTTGTCAAACTTTTCTTTTTCTGCTTTGATTTTTGCCTCTTTTGCTTTTTGTTTTTTCTCTTTCTCTTCAAGCATTGCAACAATTTCTTCAGTCTTCTTGCCAGCCATAATCATATCAACTTCATCTTTGTAAATTGTTTCTCTAACAAGCAAGAGTTTTGCCATTTCGTGCAAAATATCAATATGTTCAGAAATTACATCTTTTGCTCTCTTATAGTTTGAATTCAAGATTGTCATAATTTCATCATCAGCAATACCTGCAAGTTTTTCCGAAAAATCATTTTTGGTTTGATAACTTCTTCCAATAAAGACTTGTGATGAATCACCCAATGACAAGAAACCAATTTTCTTGCTCATACCCCAATCATAAACCATTGCTCTTGCAATTTTTGTGGCATGTTGAATATCAGAAGAAGCACCGCTTGTAATATCCTTAAAGATAAGTTCTTCAGCAACTCTTCCACCCATGCTCATAGCGATTGTGTCATTTGCTTTGTTGTATGACATTGTCATATCATCTGTTTCTGGACGGCTCATAGTGTAGCCACCTGCGTTTCCACGAGGAATAATTGAAACTTCTTGCACATCTTCACAGTTTTTCATGCATTTAGCCACGATAGTGTGTCCCGCTTCATGATAAGCAGTAAGTTTTCTTTCTTTTTCTGTCAAAACCCTGCTCTTTTTTTGAGGCCCCATGATAACTTTGTTGATACCTTCTGTGATATCTTCCATAACAATCTTTGGTCTGCCAGCTCTTGCTGCCAAAATAGCTGCTTCGTTGAGCATATTTTCAATATCAGCACCAGTAAATCCGGTTGTAATTCTAGCCAAAACATTAAAATCAACAGATTCGTCAAGAGGTTTGTTTCTTGCGTGAATTTTCAAAATTCCTTCTCTGCCCTTAACATCAGGGATGTGAACATAAATTTGTCTGTCAAAACGACCTGGACGCATCAAAGCTGGGTCAAGGACATCACTTCTGTTTGTTGCAGCCAAAACGATAATTCCTTCATTTGGTTCAAATCCATCCATTTCAACCAAAAGTTGGTTTAATGTTTGTTCTCTTTCATCATTTCCGCCACCAAGTCCAGCTCCTCTTTGACGACCAACAGCATCAATTTCATCAATAAACACAATGCAAGGTTTGTTTTTCTTTGCTTGGTCAAACAAATCTCTTACTCTTGAAGCACCAACGCCGACAAACATTTCTACGAAATCAGAACCACTAATAGAAATGAATGGCACTTTGCTTTCTCCAGCAACTGCTCTTGCGAGCAAAGTCTTACCTGTTCCTGGTTGACCTACAAGCAAAACACCCTTTGGTATTCTTGCACCAAGGTCGGTAAATTTCTTTGGATTTTTCAAGAATTCAACAATTTCTTGAAGTTCTGCCTTTTCTTCGTCCATACCCGCGATGTCAGAAAATTTCACTTTTGACATTGCATAAGACTTAACTTTGGTTTTTCCAAAGTTCATAGCATTTCCATTTGCACCTTTAAGCATTCTGAAGAGCATCCAGAAAACAAAGATTGCAAAGCAGATATAAAGGATAGGGACAAAAATATCCCAGAAACTCATGCCAGCTGGAGCAAAAGCAATTTTCACATTTGCTGTTTGACATGCTTGACGTACATCAGCAATAAAACCATCTGCACCAGAAGCGTCATATTTAAAGTAATAATCTGAATAACTTGGAACTTGATTTTCTTTATATTTTGAGTCATTTACCAAAATATAGCCTTTTCCATTTTTATAATAGATAAATGTCGCCTGTTTTGCAGTGCCATCTTCTTGATAAGTTCCGTCAACAATTTGGAAGACTTCGTCTTGAGAAAGTTGTTGACCATTGTTTCCAAAATCAATAAAAAGAAGAGAGAACAAAAGGACAATCAACAAAAATCCTATAAGAAAAGAAATCTTAAATCCCCCTTGTTTTTTTTCGTTCATAAACACTCCTTATTGGAATATATCCATAAAAATATTGTTTTATTAACCGCAAATTTTATAGTAGTGCGATAATATACTAAAATATTCTATCATAAAAGAAAAAATAATACAACAAAAAGAGCGATTTTAACAAAAATTTATGTCGAACAAACTAGGTGATTACTTCCAATATTCTCCAAAAATTGGTTATTTTGAATAAACTTTCACACTGCTTTTAAAAACCATATTGCTCAAATAATTGTCTTTGTCGTCCAAACTCTTCAAAAATTTGTTGAATTGTTTTTTGTTTGAGTTGTGCATATAAGTATAAAAATTTATTATGTCCACCTGATTGTCACGCATAATCTGCAGTGCTTCTGCCATTGAAGTGTTCACTTTTTTCGCTATTGCATCTGTTTCGTCTTGTGACACAACGAAAAATTCTACATTCTTTTCAATCATTCCATTTGGATTTTGAATTTCAGATAAAGACAACGTCAAATCCATGTTTATATGAAAAATTGGCACACCATTTTCAAACACAACTTTATATTTGATTTCTTTGTTATAAATCTCAAAAATCAAGTTTACATGCTCAAAATCTTCATTTGAGAAATCCTTAACTTCAATAGAACCAGTCTTGAAATCTCCCCTAATAAGATTTATTGCCTTTGCCTGCCTTCCATCAATCACTGTCTTCTTTTTCCCGTCTTTAAAAATGATTGTATCCCCATTGTTTATAATGGTGTTTTTTTGTTTTGAAGTTTCCACTCCACTTCCAGTATTTTCGCCATTTCCATCACCACTTTGAGCATCATTTTCTGCAAAAACCGAAATACCATCATCATTTTCGTTTTCAAGTTTCAAAAATGGCACAAGACTGACCTTTGTTGGGCCAAACATACCTTTAAAGAAAGTTTCAAAAGACGAATTTGAAGCATAAATATACTCGGAATTGAAATTTATGAGTTCGCTAACTTTGATAGAACTTTCACTGTCGAGTTCTTGTGCTGCATTCAAAAAATCTTTGGCAGAAGAATCCGAAATAACAATTCTCGTGCTTGACGACATATTTTTGCTTCTTGACAAATAATCAAGATAATTTGAAATATCATCATCAATCAACTCTTTGTTTAAGACAACAAGTTTAACATGCGACAACCCCACCTGTCGACCTATATGCAGTCCAGCAAAATCCATTGCCTCTGACACACTTCGTCCTTTTGATGAAACGACCTTATAAGTCTCTGTGAAACTCTGTTCTGCAATCGGAATGAATGTCAAAAGCGAAATCTCATAATTTAAATCTTCTTCATCAATTTTGTCTATGCCAATCGATGTCACGACTGCATAAGTGTTTATTTCCGCAGGTTTACCAAGTGCCGAAAATCCATAGACGCACAAAATGACAAGAAGCACCAAAAACATCGGCGTTTTTAGTACAGTTTTAAGCATATCTCTCATGTCTTCAACTCCTTCTTGTCTCTTTTCTTTCGCCTTTGCACATCAACAAGCATTGCAACAAGTGAAAAAATCGGCACAACAACAAAAGGAATTATTGAAAAATATGGCAAAACGCCTTCCCCAAAGACCACAGCAGTCTGCAAATTTGAAACAAGAAAACTTATACCAATCAAAAACAAAAAATTGAAAGATAAAACAGAATAAATATATCCAATTTTGTTGAAAACCACATCAAATGAAAGCATAAAAACTTTCAAATAAATTGCCAAATGGAAGTAAGTAAAAATCACAATAAGCACCATTGAAATAATGTCAATTCTTCCAATACCACCATATTCTTTGACATAACTCATTATCTCAAACAAAGCATACGGATGCATGAAAGCGGTGTATGTATATGAGAAAATGAAAATTGTTGTAATTGCCACAACACAAAGCATCGCCACTCCAGCAAAAGAGAAGACAATTTTCCATTGCCCTTTTTTCATCTTAACTTTATCCATAATTGCAAACAAAAACATCATATCTCCAAATGAGGACATATGTGTAAATGATGACTTGAAAAAAACCGATGCATTTGTCTGAAAAAGCATTGGCATGTCCTCAATTCCCAAAACTCCAACAACAATACAAAACAAAACAATAACAACAATAATTGGAAAAAACATTTGAGCAGTTCTCCCTACAACACGCAAGCCACATATTGCCAAATGATTTACAACTGGCAAAAAGCATATCAAAAACAAAAAATTGTCAACATCTTTATAGATAAGATTTCTAAAAAAAATATAAGTTACATTATAAAGCAAAACCGTCTTTGCCAAAAAGAAAACCATCATAAGAGCAAAGACAATTTTTGTCATCACTCTTCCCAAATTTTCATTCAATATTTCAGCAAAAGATGCATTTGGATACTTGTTTTTCAACACACAAAACAGCATCAAGAGTCCAATCTCAAATCCAAACAAAAACACAGGCACCAAAAAACCTTCCACCCCAGTTTTGTCATACAAAAGAGATGGCAATGTCAAGATTTTGTTGGCAAATGTCAAGATAAAGATCAAAATGCCCATTTGCCATGCGTTTATGGTTTTATCATTTATTTTCATCAATTCTGTCCTCATTTATGTTGCTAAACGACTCTGGCCGAGTCTTCATTTCATTTATCGGCACTTTGAAAAACGAATCTTTTGTATCATTCAAAATGAAAGGTGAAAACGGTGCAAGATATGGCGCTCCAAAATTGTTTATTGTGTTTGCGTAAGCTAGAAAATAAATGCTTCCACCAACGATCCCCAAAATGCCAACAGAAGCTCCCAGGATTATAAAGATAAACTGCAAAACATTGATTTGAGCAGACTGTTCTGGCACTGTATAAAGTGCAATTTTGGCAATAGCTACAACGATTACAGATGGTGGCGAAATCAATCCCGCCTTGACACCAGTGTCACCCAAAATCAGTGCCCCAACAATAGAAGTCGCAAGCCCCAAATAACTAGGTAAACGCAAACTAACCTCATACAAAATTTGAAACAAGAGCGAAATAAACAAAATTTCAATAAAAGGTGTAAATGGCACTTGCTGTGTCGAATCCGCAATCGTAATAACATATTTTAACGGCAGAATGTTGTAATGAAATAGTTGCAAAGCAATAAAAAACCCCGGCCCAATAACTGCCATAAACAGTCCAATAATTCTTATAAAACGCAAAAAAGAAGCATACAAATAATTGGTATAATAATCATTGCTACTTTGCAAATCTTCTAAAAAAACAAATGGAATCGTCAAAACAATTGGAGAATTATCCACCAAAATTGCCACCCTACCTTCCAGCATTTTTGCAGCCACAATGTCAGGCTTTTCAGCACTACCAATCTGCTTTAAAAGTGACTTTGGACGATTTGAAAGCAATTCCACCAAATAATATGAATCCACGACTCCATCAATGTCAATTTTTGAAAGTTTTTTCTTTATATCTTTGACAATTCTCTTATCTGCAATATCGTCAAGATAAGCCAAAACAACTTGTGTTTGAGTGTCTCTGCCAATAGTAATATCTTCAAAGACAAGTTGAGGACTATAAAAGTGACGTCTAATCAGTGTGATGTTTGTTTTTATATCTTCCGTAAAGCCTTCACGAGGCCCCATAATAACTGGGGAAGTTGGTGGTTCTGATGGCGAACGCATATTGAATTTCATGATTTCAATTGAAATCAATTCGTCACTATTTGAGAGCAAAATAACAACATTCCCTTTCAAAATTTTGTCGACAATTTCAGTATTTTTGATTTTTGTAACATCGTTAGCCTTAATTATTTCAGTCAAAACAACAAAACTCAACACACCTTCAAAATTTAAAACCGGCTCATAAATTGCTTGCGAAAAAACGAGGTTGTCCGTGATGCTTTTGAGATAAACAAATCCAATCACAACCCCATTTTTCTCCATAATTCTGCTTGCAAAATCCATTGAATTATGAAGAGTTTTTTTCAACTTTTTGATTTCTTCTTCGACTTTCAAGAGCCACTCCTTTATGCTAGTATAATCAAAAAGTTAAAAAATAAATAAAACAATCAAATTTTTTAAACAGCAACAAAATTTTTCTATCAAAAAGCAATAAATCAAAACAAAAAAAGTGTCTCAAATTTAAAACACTTTTCTTTTTTATTGTCATTTTATTTTTCAATTCCTCTCAACTTATTTTTATCTTTTTTACCTGCAACTTTACAAAAATCAGTTTATTCTAAAAAGTTCACTTCCTATGATATTTCCATTTTCAAGAGAACAAATCGTAATTATTTCTGCTTCAAAATCAAAAGCATTCAATGTTACCCCTGCATTGTCAAAACGATAAACATAATTTCCAGAAACAGTTTCAAAAGCAGTCACATTCAAGGTCCCTTTGAGTTCTCCATTTTGATATATTTCAAATGCATTTACCTTTTGAGTTGTTGTGATTGTCAAAGCGTTTCTGTTGTTTCTTTCAACATTCACAATGACATTTTTTCTCACAATGCTTACATCAATCCCAACACCAGCATAAGAATCTTTCATTGAAGAATTGGTTGATCTTGCTATAACAAAAACTTTATAATCCCCAGCCTCAACACTCGAAGTATTCAAAGAGTTTGTCGTGGCAGTTCTTTCAACTGTTGTTCCGTTTTTATCGACAAAACGCACAGCATAATCTTCTGCCAAATAAACACTTCTCCAAGTGAGAGTTTCATGTTCCAAATCAAAATTTACTGTCGAATAATCCACAGTCATTAAGGTCAGCACAGGTGTCCATATCAAAGCTTCAGAATAAGCACTGTTTCCTGCCCCATTTTCCGTTGTGAAACAAACAGAAAAACGATATCTTTGCCCTGCTTCAATATCCAAATTTTGTCGAGAAAGGTTCAAAGCGTTTGTTTGACTTTCGACCGTTCCCAAAGTCACATATCCATTTCCAATAAATTGTTCAAGTTTAAATTGATAACCAAACTCTCCGCTATAATCAGTCACAAGATAAAACTCATCGTCATATTTTTGAACTGTCAAAGTTTTTGGAATTTCTTTTATCACTTTGTTTCCAAAAAAGACGAAACAAAAACCAGTAATAATTACTGCTACCGCCAAAAAAATTGCACTATAGACAAAAGCGTGTTTTTTGTTCATAATATGTATTTATTATACCTAGAATAAAACTATTTTGCAATTTATTTGGACATTTTAACAAAAAAAGATAAATTATTTAAAAAGTGATATTGACAAAACGTGCCAAGCATGATAAAATAAGAAAGAATTTTGGAGGTAAACATGATTTATTCAACACTTGGAAAAGGAATGAATTTTAGCAATCTTTCAGTTGAAGGATATTCAGCATTTATACTTGCATTATTTTTCTCAATCGTTAGCGTAGCATCATTTATTTATTTTATGAAACATAAAGAGACAACAAACACTGTTTTGACAGTCTTGATTACATTAGTATTTCCAATGCTCACAGTGTTCTTCTGGTCATACATGATGTTCAATTTGTATGAATATGAAATTGCACTTGCACTTGGCATTTCATTTGGAATTGGATTGGGATACGGACTTGTTGCTCTTTGCATCGCATTGATAGCAAATGCAGTTGCAAAAGCAAAGGCAAACAAAGAAGAAGAAAAGCCACAAGAAGAAGTAACATTGGTTGCCCCTGAAACAATGGAAACAGAAGCAGAACCTGTTGAAATGGAACAAAAACTTTTGAATGCTCCTGAAACAGAAGAAGTTGCTGAAGAAGAACAACCTGCTGAAGAAACAACTGAAGAACCACAAGAAGAAAATGTTGAAGAAGAAGTAGCGCCTGAAACAGTTGTAGAAGAAAACATCGAATCAGAACAAACTGTTGAAGCAGAAAGCACAGAACCTGAAGTTGTAGAACAAGGAGTTGTTTTCTCAAATGGGCCAAGAAAAACATTTGCAGAACAACTTGAAGCATTGAGCGATGAAATCAAAGGGTATTACAATGAAATTTTGGAATATGCAATGTCAAAGCCAGATGCAAAGTGTTCAAATGCAAAATATCACACAACAGTAAAAATCTTCGCAATGAAGTTGTTGGATGCAAAATTTGCAAAAGAAGTTTTGGTTTGCAATTTCATGGCTGGAAGCAGCGAACTTAAAAATTATTCTAAAAAAGAAAAAGTTGTAAAAATCAAAGAAAAACCTGTTATCATTGAAATTGATTCTGCTGAATCAGTAACAGTCGCAAAAAATATGATCGACATTGTTTACAAAAACATTGAAGATGCAAAAGAAGAAAGAGTAGAAGAAAAGAAAGCAAAGAGAAGAAAACCAAAAAAGGTTGAAGAAAACGAAACAGCATCTACAGAAGAATCATCAACAGAAAACGAATAATAAATCAAACAAAAAAAACAACTGCTAAATTGCAGTTGTTTTTTATTTCCTTTTTCCTTTCTACATTTCTCTTTCCAATAAAAAAAGATAAGCAAGTCACCCATCTTTTTTATTAAAGTTTCACATATCCATTACTTTATCAAATTTATAATTCTGTTTGGCACATAAATTACTTTTTTAAGTTGTGTGTTTTTGTCATAAATTTGAGGATATTTTGCTTCAATTTCTTTGAGCAAATCCTCTTGAGAAATATCTTTTGCCACAGGCATAACCTTTGCAAGTTTGCCATTAACTTGAACTGGTAAATTGATCGTGTCATCAACCAAATATCTCTCATCATATTTTGGCCAAGCTTCGTCCAAAATTTCTGTTTCAAACACATTCTCAAAAATTTCACTTGTGATGTGTGGAGCAAGTGGATTAAGCAAAATCAAAAACTCTTTAAGTTCTTCTTTCGTAATAAATCCATCTTCTCTGACTTTTTTCAAGAAAATCATAAGTCCAGAGATACATGTATTAAGTTTCAAATCTTCAAGGTCATCTGTGATTTTTTTGATAAGTTTATTGAGTTCGATTCTGTGTTCTTTTGACACTTCGTCACCCTTTACCATATCTTGCAAAGCCCAAACTTTATCCAAGAATGATGTTATTCCCGTAATTCCATCATATGTCCATGGAGTGTTATCTTCATATCCACCCAAGAAATGAACATGCAATCTTGCTGCGTCAGCACCATATTTTGCAATAACTTCAAGTGGAGAAACTCCATTTGTAGAGCTTTTGCTCATCTTTTTGCCTTGATCATCCAAGATAAGTCCACTTCCCATTTTTCTAACAAATGGATCACGAGTAGGCACAGCACCAATTTCATACAAGAAGTTTTGCCAGAAGAAAGCATAAAGCACATGTCGAGTAATGTGTTCTGTTCCACCAGTATAACAGTCAACACTGCCCCAATATTTCAACTTTTCAAAATCAGCCAAAGCATTTGGATTGTGTGGATCAGTATAACGAAGCCAATACCAACTTGACCCAGCCCAGTTTGGCATCGTGTCAGTTTCTCTACGAGCATTTCTACCGCATTTTGGACATTTGCAATTTACCCAACTATCAATTTTTGAAAGTGGAGAATCTCCATTTTTGTTTGGAAGATAATCATCAGTTTCAGGCAATACCAAAGGCAAATCTTTCTCATCAAGAGGCACTGTTCCGCAATGTGGACAGAAAACGATTGGGAAAGGTTCTCCCCAGAAACGTTGTCTGTTGAATGGCCAATCTTGCATTTTGTAGTTGATTTGTTTTTTACCAACACCTATTTCAATCACTTTTTCAGCAATTTTTTTCTTTGCATCTTTGACTTTCATTCCATCAAATTCAGCAGAATTGAGCATTGTGCTATTTTTAGCCAAATAATCTTTCTTTTCAACAGCTTGTTTTGAGCAATCACCTTCAATAACTTGAATCATAGGAATATTGAAAGCTTGTGCAAATTCAAAATCTCTTTGGTCATGAGAAGGCACAGCCATAACTGCTCCTGTTCCATAGCTCGCCAAAACAAAATCAGCAAGATAAACAGGGACTTTATGTCCATTTACAGGATTGATAACATACACACCTTCAAGTTTGCATCCAGTTTTGCTCTTTTGGTCACTCAATCTATCAAATTCGCTTCTCAATGCTGTTTTCTTTCTGTATTCCAAAACTTCATCATAGTTTTTGATGCTGTCTTTAAATTGGTCAACCAAATGGTTTTCTGGTGCCATAACAACGAAAGTTATACCATAAATTGTTTCAATGCAGGTTGTAAAAATTTCTATGTTGCCAAGTTTTTTGTCATCTTTTTCATCAAACAAATCAAAAGAAACTTGCATACCTTCGCTTTTTCCAATCCAGTTTCTTTGTGCTTCTTTCAAATTTTCAGCCATATTGATTCTGTCAACGTTACCCAAAAGTTTTTCAGAATACTCTTTCATTTTCAAGAACCAAACATTACGTTCAACTTGGACAACATCTCCGCCACATCTGTCACACTTTCCACCTTGACTATCTTCATTTGACAAAACTGTTTCACAATTTGGGCAGAAATTTACAACACCCTTTTGTTTATAAGCCTTTCCATTTTTGAAAAGTTGCAAGAAAATCCATTGTGTCCATTTATAATAATCTGGGTCACTTGTGCAGAAAGTTCTATCCCAGTCGAAAGACAATCCCAAACATTTTGATTGAGAGAAAACCTTTTCAGCCCCCTCTTCAACAAATTTCCTAGGATTTATACCATTTTTGATTGCGGCATTTTCAGCAGGGAGTCCAAAAGAATCTCCACCAATAGGAAACAAAACATTGTAACCTTGAAAACGTTTCATACGAGCCAAAGCGTCAGAAGGCACCATACCTTTCAAGTGTCCCATGTGAAGATTTCCACTTATGTTAAAAAATTCATACAAAACATAGTATTTAGGCTTCGTTGGATGAAAGTCCACTGCCTTAAAAGATTTTTCATTAACCCATTTATCTTGCCATTTTTTTTCAATAGCACCAAAATCATAATTTTTCATAATATAAAAACTCCAAATTTAGTAACAATTATTTTTTGTCGTTTGTTTCTTTTGCCCAAACAGAGGATGAGGCAATAAAGAAAAGTCCAGGAACATAAGAATAGAAAGCAATATCATAAGTTCTCAAAAAGTCCGCTGCTGCACCAGTAATTCCAAAAATATCAATTCCCCCATTTGTAAGACCAACAAAAATGTCGCAAACTAAGAACAACAAAAATCCCAAGAACAACAACCATTCTGTCTTTATGTAGAACAAGAAAAACACGAGAGAAACTGCAAAGTTGATTATATACATCATAGCGACAATTTCAAGCGTGCCAACCGTGAAATAGTTTGGCACCAAAAAATATGCAAGCAAGCAAAGACCAACTCTAACAGCCATGTTTATGACTTTCAAGCCGATACTTTTGTTTAAATAAAGTGTGTAAAGGAAATACATAAATTGCACTCCACAGAAAACACAAAGCCCAACAAATTTGTTTTCATCAGATGGAGCCAAAATCAAAAAATAATCTGCTGCAACATTTATTGCCAAAGCCACGGTAATGAAGATTTTTTTTGCACTCAACCTTGTAAAAAGCAAACTAAAAACAAAGCACGCTCCGACAAGTGCATAGCGAATATGCTCTGGCTGAATTTTCATTTCTGGTGTAAATTTCCCAAAAATAACATAAAAATATCCGGCAAAAATTGCTGCTGCAAACAAAATAGTTAAAATAACTTTAAAAACCGAAACTTTCTTCTCTTTCATATTGTTATAATAGCACAAAAACATCAAAATACAAAGCAAATTGACAATTTTTTACAAATATAATAACTGAAAGAAAAATCACTCACATATATTAATTTAGGAAAGATTTTTGTTTTTGCTTTACTTTTTCACGAAAAAAATATTATACTTAAAAATAACTGAAAGCATTAGGAGTTTTAAATGAAGAAAACATTCAAAGTTATTATCGACACTGACCCAGGCGTTGACGATACAAACGCCCTTGTATATATGCTCAATGACCCACAATTTGACATAAAACTTATCACGACAGCAAACGGCAACATAAACATCGCAAAGGCAACACGCAATATGTGCCACCTTTTGGATATATTTGACAAAGACATTCCAGTCGTTCAGGGACATGAAAAGCGTCTTGGAGACAACACCGAAGATGCAACTTTTTTGCACGGAATTGAAGGACTTGGTGGATACGAACCACCAAAAACCACAAAACATAAAGCCGAGAAGAAAGATTCTGCCGATGCTATGTATGAAGTTTTGAAAGCCAATCCACATGAAATCACAATGATTATCCTTGGACCACACACAAACTTTGCATATTTGTTGATGAAACACCCTAACAGCAAAGATTTAATCAAAAATATTCTTATGATGGGTGGTTCTCCAAATGGAATCAAAGTAAACCCAAACCACAATTCTTTCAACATTCGCACTGATGCTCCTGCGTTCAAGATGACAATAGACTCTGGACTTCCAATTATTATGTGCCCATCAAGCATCGGAAGAGACCAAGGTTATTACACAGAAAAGCAAGTTGAAGATGCAAAAAACACAAACGAAATCGGAAAGTTTTTGGCAAAAACATTTGAGACATATTGGGAGCCTGAATATAAAGAAAAAATCATTGCAACAAACGATGTCTGTGCAATTTATTATTTGTCTCACCCAAGATATTACAAAACAAGAAGGGCAGACATTGAAGTGGACACAGAAAAATCAATTGGAAAGACTACTGCCCACTACAATAGACACGGACAATTCACGATTGTTGAAAAAATCAACAGAAAGAAATTCCGCAAACTTTTGGATAAAAAGTTGAAAGAAATGAACAGTATCAAAATCACAAACAAAACCTTCCTTAAAAATTTGAAAATAAAAGTAAATTAAAAAAATAAAACAAGGGTATATTTCAACCCTTGTTATTTTTTTTATTCTTCACAAATTTTCAAAATGGTTTTCGCTCTTTTGACAGGGATTGGAGAGACTTGTTCGGAAATATGTTTGTCTATTCTTATAACAAATGCCTTAACCTCCCCATTTCCATAAGGAACAACCACCATATCACCAGGTTTTAGAGTTTTGATTGTTGAGATATACCAATAAATTTCGCCAGTTTCAAGTTTGACCTTGGCAAAATCAAAATACTTTTTCTCTCTAATCACTCCTCCTGCCAACGAATGAATCATCTCTTCACTTCCTTACAAAAATCCTTCATATATAAACTTCAAAAGTTATTTACTATTATTACGGTTTTGTTTTTTCAAAAACAAAGTCACAACAAATTGCAAAACATTTTATTGAAACACACACCAAAATAAAAGTGTTTATTTTTATTATGATTTTTTGCTATTATCATCAATCAGACTTTTAAACTTTTTTCTGTCAAAAATGGCTCGCTCTTTATATACAAGAATAGGAACAAGTTCTTTATTTTGCAATTCTGTATAAACCTTTTCACTTACTGGCTCTTGGCTTTCACACAAATCTCCATTGTCATCAGTATATTCAAATTTTAGGTTGTAAATAATATAATGTGATACACATCCATTGTGAGTTTCTGTCACTTCTGTCGCAGTCAAATCAAGTATTCTGCCATCTTCAGAATGTCCTTTTTTAGAAACCTCCAAAGATTTATTGCCATCAATAATCATTTTTACACCGTTGATTGTAAAATATATACTAGCAACAATTATTATTGAAGCAATTACACACATGAAAACACCACCGCCAATATTGTCGGGACTCCAAGACTTAATTGCCGATGTCAAGACAATAATAGCAACAATCATTGCTATTGCCGAAATAACAATTCTAATAATTCCACCATTTATCGTTCCGCGATTAAATTTCTTCCTTTCCATATTTACCCCAGTTTGTATATTCTATAATATTTTGAGTTTTCACAATGCACAAAGTTGATTGAATGTTTTTTAATTTGGAGCTAATGGCGGGAATCGAACCCGCGACCTGTTGATTACGAAGGAAATAGTCTTTCTCATTAAAATCAATTGCTCTACCCATTTAAGTGCCTTTATTTTTCCACACTTTTTAGGTATGCAAATAAAAATAGGTGTACACGATTTTACTCAATGTACACCTATTATACACCTAATTATTAAAATCGCCAAGCATTTGACTGTTTTAGACTGAATGAGGTTTACTACTTCTTTATAATGTGTTCTTTTGTCTCAAATGATTATAGACATTATTAACCGCCTCTATATAACAAATAAACGATGGGTGGTCATGGTCATTGTTAGTTAAATATTTATTTTTTATCTTTTTGTATTGTTCTCTAACCAATTCCCAGCAATAAACTTTCTTTATTCTTATTACTTTTTCATTATAACCTTTTGAATTTGGTGCTTCATTCCAATAGTATCTATCATTATAAGAATAACCTGTTTTTTCATGTTTTAAGCGATACCATTTCCCACTATTATCCATTGTAACAACGGCTAAATCAATTGAGAACTCTATCTCTGGATTTGATACTAAATGATATTTTTTAGTTGTAAGAGATGAAGTTGAATCGTCAACATCATCTAAATTATTTCTCCTCATTACTTTATTAAATGTTTTTCTAACAAGTTCTTTAATCTCTTTACAATTATTAATATCATCACAAGATAAAACATTAAGGTTATAATCAAAATCAATTGGCTCATTTTCATTTTGCATAACCATATTTCTTCCACCACTACCAATTAAAAACACTTGCGAATTTAAACCTTGATTTCTAAGTTCTTCTTCTACTTCTTTCACAATTTCTGAGCAATTACTTTGTATCTTTCTTAATAATTGCTTATCTTCAAAATAATTATACACATTTGCCTCCTTATTCCCAATCCGACCATTTAAATTATTTAAATCGTGATAGTATACTCATATCATAACATAATGTCAATAAAAATACCTTACATTTCAAAATCTTTTTCTTTATGCTTGCGACGAGACTTTTCTTTTTCTAATCTTCTTAACATTTCTTCAAATTCTTCGTCGTCAAGGTCTTGATAATCAGTTTCTTGATTGTTTGATTTCTGTTTGTTAACTTCTTCCAAAAGTATTGGATTTTCAACTTTAAACTTAGCATTTAATTTTTCAGTAGATTTACGAATATAATCTTGGTCAACAGAATTATAAATTGTTATTGTTGTTCTAAGGTCTTTATGACCTAAAATTGCTTGAATTACCTTTGGATTTTCATTCATCTCAAAAAGCATATTTGAAAATGTATGGCGAAGTCCATGGAAACCAATATGCCAATCTTGAATTTTATGATATTTTTTAAATCTATCAAACATTAATCTGCATGAACTATATGTTCTTAACTGATTATTGTCATCACAAAAAACATAACTATTCGGATTTGTATAATCTTGATGGAATAATATTCCGTTTTCTTCTTGCTTTTGCTTCCATTCATAAAGAGTTTGTACCAATATATCCGGAATTGGGACTACTCTGTTTGAGCAAGCTGTTTTTGTATCACTTATTTTAGTTTTTCGATAAATTACATTTCCATTACTATCGAATTTAGGTTCTAATGATGCTGCCTTATTTACTCTAATAGATTTATCTTCAAAATCAATATCTTTCCATTGTAAGCCAAGAGCTTCTCCAATACGAAGTCCACCAAACATTAGTGTATGACAAAGTGGTTTAAGTATTTTTCTTGGTGTTTCATTAAGCATTTCTAAAAAATGTATTCTCTGCTCTGGAGTTAAAGCTTTATATCTTGATTGTCCAGAATAAATCTTTTTATCTTTAATTCTAACTTTTACTTTTCTTGCCGGATTATATGGTATCCATTTTGATTGTTCACAATAGTCCAGAAATTGATTAAATATAAATTTTGTTTTCTTAACTGTACTTAAACTATAATCCTTTTCAATAAGATTATTTAGCACCTTTTGTATTGTGATATCATCTAAATCTTGCAAATGCAAATGTCTAATTTTAGGCTCAATATGAAGTTTAAAGATATTCATATCACTTTGAAATGTTCGTGGAAGAATTGTGTTCTTTTTGAATATAATAAGCCATTCTTTCATAAGTTCACTCGCAGTGCTATTTTCCAGTTTTTCAAAACTATTAGATTTCAATCTATCACTATAAATAGCAAGTTTGCTTTCAACTTCCATTCTTGATTTTCCATAAACAGTTTTCTTTTGTTGAACACCATCTTCGTTATATCCAATAGTTATAGAGCCAACCCATTGTCCATTAGACCTTTGAAATATTGAACCTTCATTATTCCCTCGTCTTGTATGTTTTCGTGTTTTTATATTAGCCATTTTGCACCTCGCTTTGGTTATTGTTTAGTATAAACCAAGTAACGAAATTAAGCACACTCACAACTTGTCGTTTGCCAACTTTTGTTGTTGGAAAAGTTTTGCTTCTGAGCAAGTTTCTAACATTATCTCTACCAAGTCCAGTGATTTTTATTAGGTCTTTGCAATCCAAAAAATCTTTGTTGTATTTAGTTGAAATACGGAGGGCTTCCGATTGTATTAAGTTGTTTAAATTTAGATTTGTATTGTTTAAATTCATAGTTTAATTGTCCTTTTTGTTTATAAGATTTTTTCTTTC
>ULPT01062087.1_pt1 | contig 18976 bp, 17 predicted proteins | sample 1953751 | NCBI WGS metagenome assembly ULPT01 (sample SAMEA4835636, study PRJEB28245) | human gut metagenome | biome: gut microbiome; material: fecal sample | place: Denmark | collected 2008 | reverse complement strand
AGTGCGCCGATTCCAGCAGAGAGTGGGATGGTAAGATGGAAAGATTGCTGCATCTGATATACTAAACAACGCTAATTTGCACCCCCTCAAATCGAGAACTGCACCCCCTCTGAACTGGAACTGCACCCCGCCCTTAACGGATTTCTATCAAAATTACGGTGTTTTTTTTCAATGTCAACGCCAATTTTAGAAAGGTAGTCGAGAATGCGGATGATGCAATCACCCATCTCGACGGCAATTCCCACCGGCTTTTCTGAACGATAAACGCATTTGTCCTCATGCCCGTACATTTTGCAATCCGTCTCGTCTTTCGGCTGACAAGCAGTGCGCTCTCCGAAGATCTCGTTGCACATATACGCAATGCAATGAAAAGAATAATTGACAACAGGGCAATGCTTATGCAGCGAGTACATTTGAAATTACAATCCGATATGGCAGATGTTGATCGCTATCCCGGAGATGAAGACCTTACAAAGTCTCTTGAAACTATGGATTACGGCGAACCTAACGGCATAACCAGAGATAACTATTTTTGGCGTCTGTTTCAGATAGCATTTTTGTTGATGAGCATTGAGTCAATCACAAATGATTCTGCCTGTGACAGAGATGTTGTGGATTTGATTTGGTTTCCTACTGGCGGCGGAAAAACAGAAGCATATCTCGGGTTGACCGCGTTTACTATATTCTACAGGCGTCTTGCGCATCTTCCCGATTCGGATGGGACAACCGTTATTATGCGCTATACCTTGCGACTGCTGGCTGCACAGCAATTTACAAGGGCATCTACCGGTATGCTCTGCATTCTCCGTCAGCGATTCCATTGAAGCGGCAGATCCCGGTGGCTTCGGGGCAGTGCTTGCCGTCGCTTCCTTCCCCTGCCGCTTTATTCGTCACATTGTATTCTCAGGCATCATTTAACCACGACGATCTCCTCCGGAAAAAGCTCTTTCGCCTGCTTCTCAAGGGATTTCGATACCGAAAGATCCTCCAGCGGCAGGCCCGCGATCGGTGAGAGATCTGTCACATTCGTTCCAACTATCGCCAAATGCCGCAGGTTTGTCAGACCCGAAAGCGGCTTCAGATCCCTGACCTGTGTTTTCGAAATATCCAGATATTGCAGCTGCTCAAGGCGTGAAAGCGGCGAAATATTCGATACGCGCGTACCATAAAGCGAGATCCACTCCAGATTCTTCATGTTCGGGAACGGCGTCAAGTCCTTAACCTCCGTTCCGTCGAGGGCCAGATGCGTCAACTGCTCAAACCTGCCAAGCAGCGCTGTGTCAGAGAAGGAACAGTAGGACACTTCCAGCTCCTTCATCGATCTCAGCGACCGCTCTGACCGCAGTGCGGAAAAGTTCTTCGTATTCGTGCAGCCCGAGAGCACCAATCTGTCCAGCTGCTTTTCATCGAGAACCCTCGCAAGATTGTGCAGATTCGGGCAATCATAGAATTCGAGGGTCTTTAGATTCTTAAGCCCTTGCAGCACTTCAAAGCTCTCCACATCAGTCGAAAAGATCGTAAGCTTGGTAAGCTGCGGCTCTTGTGCAAGAAATGCGATGCTCTCCGGCACACCCAGCCACAATTCTCTCAGGCCCTGCAGCTGCATAAGACTTCTTGCGTTTTGCACACTTGTATTAGTGATCTCCAATGAATCAATGCCCGCAAAGTTATCCGTCACGGTCTGCATGTCTACCGGGGCACAGCAAGCAAAGCCCAGATGGGTCAACTCGGTGTTCTTCTCGTCCGCCGCTTTGTCTCCGAGCGTGCAGACATACAGGTTCAGAAGTGCCAGAGAGGATACGTTCCGGAACGAGGACAGATCCACGTCCTCCGAATTCCAGAGATACAACTCGTAAAGCCGATTGCAATATTCCAAGTCGGACAGATCCAAGCCCGGCTCGCAGCCCGACAGCCAGAGCCGTTCCAGAGACTTGAAATGCCGCAGATCTTTCAACTTGCTCGCATTGACGTTTCCACCGTCCGCGAGCCGCGCAGTACCTTCCGCATCGCCGTAAAACTCAACGCACTTCGCTCCGATATCGAGGACGTAGTCTACAGTTGCAAAATAGACGTTCTCCCCGAGCAGAGAAAGCTCTGTAATCCCTGCCAGATCATCCTCTGTGACCGCGTTCTTTCCGAGGTATTCCTGTACCGCACGCTCCAGCGCCGGATCCTCCCACTTGATCGTTTCATTCTTTGAGGCCTTCGGGTTGGCGGCAGCCGCACTGCCCGTATACGAGCTGTTCTTGAACATGCTGGGCCCGACAAGGAGCAGGAACACAATAAATCCCGCTACGGCTCCGACAAACACCCAATTCGTGTGTTTTTTCTCTCCGTATTGTTGTGACGTGCCGTATTGTTGTGACGCGACTTTCTCAACCGGCGTTGTGTTTCCATATTCGTGCGTCGATGCGTCCCGTTCTTTCCCGCAGACAATACAGCACTCCGCATCGCCCGCGTTTTCCGTTTCGCAGGCCGCGCACGTCCAAGGCGCATGCGCCGCGGCAACCGTGCTTGCCGATCCATGTGCCTCCGGCTCCATATCCTTCTGCTTTCCGCACATGATGCAGAACCGAGCGTCGTCCTCGTTCGGCGCGCCGCAATTTTTGCAATTCCAATGCATTCGTTTTTCTCCCATCTTCTTCTATGCTTGACATCGATCTCCATAGCATCCGCAGATGCGCCCGGAACGCAAGCCTTCGCTTCCCCGCGTCAAAGCTCCGTCGGTGCAGAAAACAGTTCGTCCCGCGCGGCCGCATCCCTGCTCTTTCCCTCCGGCTTCGCAGACTCTTTTCTCTTCAGGCGCGACCTCTTCCTGCCGCAGTGCAGGCAGACCTCCGTTGTTTCCGGGTTTTGCGCATGGCATTCCGGATTGCTGCACTGCCACTGTCTCTTCTGCTCCATCGTCGACCCAGTCCGCTCCTGCTCTTCGCCCGGGACCGCCCTTCTGCGGGGGGTGTTTCCGCTCAGGAGGGCATAGACCTCCTCCATGGAAAGGCGCTCCTCCGGATTCGTCCGAAGCATCCCTTCGATTGCTTCACGGAGATCCGAAACGGAATTCAGCATGGGATGCAGTATCAGCGTTCCGCCGTTGAGCAGGGCTTCATAAGCGTAGTCATAGCCTGCGTCAAAGCGCGGCAGTTCGCCGGTATAGTAGGCATGGAACATCAGTCCCAATGCAAACACATCCGCCTTTCTTGTAATAGAGCCCTCCTCTTTTGCGATCGCGACCGCACCTTCCGGCGAAAGATAAACGTCCCCCGTCAGCTCGTTCGACGGCTCCGTCTCCAGAAAGCTTTCGCCAAAGTCGATCAGCTTTGCAAGCATGTTCCCATTCTCTTTCTGCTTGACGAGCACGTTTTCCGGCTTCAAGTCGCCGTGTACAATGCCCTTGCGATGCAGCGACAAAATGGAGTAGGCAAGCACCTTGATGAACAGCATCTTTTGCGCATACGGCAGCGCCGCGATCCGTTTGGGATTGCTTTCTTTCCCCTCCACCTTCCGCGTTGTCAGATAGAACTTGGTCTTATCAAAAAAGAAGTCCTCGATCTTGACGATGTTTCCCGTCGCGCTCTCGTTCACGGCCGCATATACGCGCCGCTTTTTCTGCTCGAACCGCTCGCAGGCCTTTCTTTTTCGCTCGATCAGCGCAGGCGACATGCCGCTCGACGGGCTTGGAAGCACCGGCTTTACGAACACTTTGATGAAGTACTGCTTCCCTCCCTTTTCCGCGAACGACCACATGGACGTTCCCGCGCCCTTTGTCGTCCATGGCTGTATCAGCCGGTATCCGCCGTGTTCCTCCGGCGGCAGCGTCTCTTTCTTTTTGGATCCTACTGGCATTGCGATCCCAATTCTCCCTCGCTGTTACTTGGCGTAATACTGTTCACGATAGTTCTTCCAAAGCGCACGCATCCCCTCGCGGTCGCCATCCGCAATGAGACGGCGCATCGGCTCTCCGTAGTCCCTGCGATAGCGTTCCATTCGCCGCGCATAACGGCGTTTCAGATCAAAAAACGTTTCTCCCTCCTGCGTGAACGCCGCAAGCTGCAGCGAATAGTCATCCGATGCAATCTGTCCCAATCGTTCGCTCAGGCTGTCCATCCACTCTGCGGGCGTGTTCGCCGCTTCCAACGTTTCCAGCAGCACGCCTTCAAACAGGATCGGCGAGGGAAAATACGCAAAGCAGCCGTCCGTTGCAGTCAGAAGCATACACGATCCGCGCAGCTCCACGCGCTTCGTATTGATATGATACATCCCGCTTGCGCTGACGGCATTGGACATGATCCCGTCGTCCGTCAGATTATCCTCCGCATCCGCGCCGCCCGTCACATCGTCTGCGCTGAGCTGCCGCAGCCCCTCCGGCAAAAGCGCATACACGCGCGAATCCCCCGCCCACATCGCGAGCGCGGACACGCGATCCGGCTGTGCTACAGGCTCGGCAAGCAGCAGCGCAAGCGTTGTCGGAAGCACCGCGGACAGTTTGCTCTTAATTCGTGAGCGCTGGTCCCCGAGCGCCGCGCAGACGTCGGCAAGGCGCGCGTCAATGCAGGCCTTCAGGCACGATGCAGCCTCATCGTCCCCAATGCTGGCCACGCCGTCTTGCGCGATGCCGCTTTGGTCAAAAAATGACTTGAGCGCTTCCGCCACCTCGTGCGAAGCGATGCGCGCGCCTTTGCACGACTCTCCGGCGACCTCATACCGCTGTGCGCCGGAGCCGCCGCAGCCGTCCATGCAGGCGATGAGCGCCGTCCGTTCGCCAAGAAGCGAACAGACGGCATCCTCCCCCTTTCCGGGGATCGCATCCACGATCAGTCCCGTGAGCAGTGACACATTCAACATGTCTGTGCCTCCGTCAATACTGATTTCCGGCGTTGCTCACCACGGAGTTGACAATCGTCTCCATAATCTCGTTGTAGTCAAGCTCGCCGCAGCCGCCGCCTGCGATCGACGGAAAATGCACCACGTTTTCCCAGTTGTCGGAAATCGTCTTCCAATACGGCTCGTCCGGTGCAAACAGGACCAGTCGCTCCGCTTGATAGTCCATATGCGCGCCCTGCGCTTCCGGCTCCTGCGCCCACCAGTTGGAAAGCTCCTCAAAGGAACGCGGCATACCGTTCGGATAGTTGGGTGCAGCCGCGCCGTAACCGAGCCCATGCGTCGGCGCGTCCGTCCATACCACGATGATCTGACGTTTTTTAGTACTGCCGTCACGGTTCCACTTGGATCGGATCGCGTAGGCAAGCGCTTCCAGACCGTCCTCCGGATCATCGCCGCCGCCGAAGGGCTCGATGCTCTTCACGGCGCGCTCAAACATGGCGTTATCCTCAGGCAGTCTGAAAAAATCCGTTGTCAGCATGGCGTTTTCCTTGTCATGCAGGTAATCGCGGAACGCGACGACGCGGATACGCAGGCTGTTGAGCATCTTGGATTTCTCCTCCATTCTGCGCTGCAAATCGCCATGGAACCGCAGAGCGTTCGATTTCACCATGTTGAGCGCGCCTTTCATGCTGCCCGTTGCATCGATACAGAACACGAGGTCGACATCATAGGTCATTTTGTAATCGTTTGACATTTTCTCTTTCCTTTCTCTTGATCCAAATTTCGATTTATCAGCGAGTCGGATCGCGGCCGCATAGGCCTCCGTCTGATATCCGTCGCTTTTGCTCCCTTTGCTTCACGACAAGTCGTCCGGCGGGCGAAACAGCGGATCGCTCGAGACGGCGTCTTCCATAGGCGCTCCTTCCGTCGGAAGCGATTTTCGCTTGAGGCGGCTGCGTCCCGGTTCTGCCGATACATCCACGCCGGGTCCCATATCAGGCCGGGGCGATTTCCGTTTGAGACCGCTGCTTCCCGGTTCTGCCGATACACCCGCGCCGGGTCGCATATCAGGCCGGGAGAATTTCCGTTTGAGACCGCTGCTTCCCGGTTCTGCCGATGTGCCGATATCGTGCGGCGCAACAGGCGGATGCTCCGTCGCAGGCCGTTCAAATTCAGGCCGCGGCTCCGGCTCGCGCCCCTTGCTGTGGCTCCATTCCCCGCTCACCCGCGTCTCCGGCAGTGTTCCGTATCGATCCCTGCCGCAGGCGGCGCAATACGGCGTTTCGTTGTATTTGCCGCATGTTTCGCAGTACCAGCCCGACCCGTCCGCTTCTTTTCTGCGTCCTCTTGTCGAGCAAGCGATAATCACGGCAGCGGCCACGATTACCAGGACAGCCAAAACGCCGAGTACCGGGTATAGGTTTTTGTTCCTCCATGGCTTCCCCGCCGGCCGCACGGCAGCGCTCGGGTTCCCCTCCGGCTTCTCTGCCGGCACATCTGTTTCCGCGCCGGGCTGGATCTTCGGCGACGGCGTTGATCCCGGCTTCTGTGTCGACTTTGGCGTCGGCTTTTGTGTCGGCTTTGGCGTCGACTTTTGTGTCGGCGCCGGCTTCGGCGTTGGCGTCGGCGTTGGCGTCGGCTTTGGTGTCGGCTTCGGTGTCGGCTTGGGTGTCGGCTTGGGCGTCGGCGTGCTGATCTCCTCGCCGTACACGGCCACGACGCCGTTCTCCGTCCACAGGGCGAAGGGGATCTCTGCGTATTGCAGGTAGTTTATCACGCGATCCAGACCGACGTATCCGTCGATGTACATGCCGGCTGCGCAGCCGTCCTCCGTCGTCATCAGCACGTTCGCCGGTTCGAAATACGCAGGCGGTTCCAGATCCGTTTCGATTCGCGTCACATACACATCCGGATCCGGCGTGCAGGAAAGGACGCTTCCCTCCAGCGGTTCCAGGGTTTCGCGCCACTCCTCCGACATGCCGTTGTACCGTGGAAGAGAAAACATGGTGACGCTCTCCCCCGTGCGCAGGGCGCTCGCAGGCTTCAAAACGAGCGGGATCGCATCGAAGATCGGCTCCATCAGGCGGCAGATCGCAAAATCCGTTTCCGGAACATCGCAGACGAACTCCATCTCACAGACAGCGGCATCGCCGCCCATCTCCTCCGGCGTCTCGCGGAACTCAAAGTAGGCAAAGCCGAAATAGTCGTCGCCCCGCTCCGGCATGGTTTCAAACAACCGATCCACGCTCGCCCTGTCAGTCACGATGTACTGCACGAGTTCGCCGGGTATGCCGATGAAAAAGCCGCTTCCCGATGCACTGTCGCAATAGTGGTCATTGAAGGCGATCACGCCGTCTCTGCACTCCCACGCGCCGTCCGTCTTTGCGTCTGTCAGTCCCGGCATGAGCAGCAGCGCGGCACATATGAGTGCTGCAAGCGCTTTCCGCCAGCATCGACCCATGGACATTCCTCCTGTTAAAGCGAGTCGTTTTTCCTAAAGAGCGAATCCGGCTCCCTGCTTGTCGTAGAACTCCCGCTTTCGTCGCTGTGCGTTTTCTTTTTCAAGCCGCCGCCCGTTTTGTAAGGGGACGTTGTGTCTGTGTCCACAAATCTCGTGTACCCTGTGGTGTCGCGGCGATATCCAGTCGACTCCGCCGCCTCTGCTCTTCCGTACCGATCCCTGCCGCAGTTTGTGCAGAACGCCCCTTCATTGTATCTGCCGCATGTGCTGCAATACCAGCCTGCCGACTCGACAGTTTCTGCCCTGCGTTCTCCCGTCTTTTGCAACAGGGAAAGCACAAGCGCGCCTGTCGCAAAAACAAAACTGAGTATTCCGGAAATGCCAAGGTGGAAAACGCTGAAATCCTCAGATAACCCGTTGCCGATGCCAATCCCCGTGAGTAAGTATGCTACATCCGACATGCTGCCTACGTAACGCCTGATTCCGTCGTTGGCTTTAGACGTCGCCACGACAAAAACAATCAACAGCAGGGCGGAAAAGCAAAAATATGGAATAGCACTATATTTTTTATCTTTTATCAACAAATACAAAGCGAATGCTAATGCAATCGCACCGCCTATAATGAGCACCCACATAATGACCGCGGCAACCGCGGCTTTATCTGCGCCATCTATTATGAAGTCAGCAACCACCTTTTCCGTACCGTAATAATCCTGATACTCTTTGACCATACAAGCCTTCATCTTGGCAAGAATGCTGGCGGCGGCGGAGCAAATACGTGCGGCATCAATCGGAGATATTCTGCCATTAAGAATGAGCTCAACCACACTCATTGCCTGATCTGCGCTCATATATATACCCTCTTCACTGGCCATGTTCCGACTAAGTTCAGAAAGGCCTTCATATATCTCCGTCTTGAATTCCGAATAACCGGATGGGCTGGAGTAATCCAACACTCTGGGAATAGTAAGCCTCTGCCCCAAGATACTCACATAGGCATTCATCCAAGGGAAAATAATCAAAAGAGCGCTTAAAATCAGCAGAATAAAGGCGATTATTTTTTTGGCCGTCCAATGACTCGATGTTTCCATTACTTACCTACTTTCTTTCTAACTCTTTAAACAACTGCGATCAGGTGGATCAACGGTCAAAACCGGTTGGCGTTCTCCAACCGTCGCCGGACGTCACGGATCCCCGCGTCGATCCGTCAGCTCGATTTCCACATTTGGGGCAAAAGGCGCTCCCTGCCGGAAGGGCGCTTCCGCAGGCTGGACATACATTCGCTTTAACAGCCGTGCTCTTTCCGCAGAAAGGACAAAACACAGCGGAACCGTCCAGCTTTCTCCCGCAATAAGGACATGTCCTACCGCGCCAGTTCAGGGTAGTAGCTCCTTTTATTAGTTCCGAAGGAGACTTCTTCGTCTTCCCGACAATGAGAAGGACAATGCCGCTGACCAGAGCAATTATGCCAATAACGATCAAGACTGTGCCGGGGTTTTCATTTCCGGTGAGAAGATACGCTTTAAACTGTGCTCCCAGACTGTTGTTCAAATAGAACCCCCAAATCGTTAGGATGATTCCGAAAACTGATAAAACTGCACCTGCAATTATCACTGTTATTCCTCCTTCACTCTTATCAAATATCCGTTTTTGTACTTCACAATGCCTGTGGCCGGAACATGAGATTGTCCATCGCCTTCAGCGCTTCGATGTATTTGACAGTGCAAAGCACCTCGGCCGCCGCCGACAGGATGATCATAAACGGCACAGCCGTTGGATTCATGCTGCCAAACCAGATGACGGCGCTGTAGATCGCGATTGCCCCCGCGCTCACCGCAGACATGGTAACTGGCAGATTGCGCTTGGTTACGGTCTGCTTCATCAGCAGGAACGGAATCGGCAAAAGCGCGAAGCAGAGCAGCACAACGGAGCAGATCTGTTCAATGCTGCCGTTGAGGCCCGCCATGTTGTTATAGACCGTATACTGACTCGTATAGGCCGCAGCGGCGTAGGGCAACAAAAACAGGACGAACAGCATCGCCGCAATGCAGGTAATCGCAAGACCGCGCATCATATTTGCTCTCGTTTCCAGCGCTTTGTACTCGGCCTGAACCCCCGTCTTTGGCGCCGTGGTCACAGTCCCTGCCGCACTGCCTTTCGGCTTTCCGCAGTTTTTGCAGAAGCGTGCGTCGTTTCCGTTTTGCATGCCGCAAACGCAGCGCCAGCCCGTCTCTCTCGGCGGCTCCTGTACGCTGCGCGCCGCTCCGCAGTTTTTGCAGAAGCGCGCGTCATCTTCATTGCGTGTGCCGCAGGTGCAGCGCCAGCCCGTCTCTCCCGTCGGTTCCTGTACGCCGCGCGCCGCTCCGCAGGTTTTGTCGGCGTTTATGCCGCCGCAGGTCGCGTACGTCCAGTCGGGCGCAGGCCGCTGCGCGCCGCAAACCAGGCAGGTCTTTGTTTCCTCAGCGTTTTCCGTTTCACAATTCGGACAGTTCCACATGAATCCTCTCCCTCCCAATCTCACGATCTGTTTGCTTGTATCCTGGGCAATTTGCCCGCATCATTCCTCTGTTTGCGGATCGACGTCCGCTTCGCCGTTCGACGTTTCCCCGTCCTGTCCCGGCGTCGGCACCTGCGTCGGCTCCGGCTCCTGTGTCGGCACCTGCGTCGGCTTTGGCATCGGCTTTGGCATCGGCTCCGGCGTCGGCTTGGACTGCCAATGCGCATAGAGCGTAAGGGCTTCTGTCAGCGTAATGCTTTGTCCGGGGCTGTATTCTTCCCCGCTGCCGTCCGGCTTTGTGTTCCATCCCAAAAAGACATAGCCGTCGAGCGTCGGCTCATCCGTCGAAAGCGTGGCCGGAACGCCGATCTTGCACCAAAGCGGCGACGGCATCCCCACGGTTCCCGCTACGCCATCAGGCAAATTCTCCTCGAAGCGCAGCTGCACCTGTTCCGACTTTTCTTTCAGCTCATCCAGCTCTTTTTTGAGCTTTTCGCGTTCAGTCACTTCATTCGTTATCTGTTCGCTCAGTTCCGACACCTGGCCAAACAGCTTGTTCGTCGTCCCTTCAACATAATACAGGTAGATATCAGACCCGAAGCTTATGACTACAAACAGCAGGCAAAGCACCAGCGATACGATCGACACGCAGAGCACACGCTTTGTCTTTCTGTACGATTTCGCTTCCTGCGTTCGAAGAAACGCGACCTCTGACGCAAGTTCGCGAATCCTCTGCGCCTGGCTGTTCACCGCGTTTTGCAGCGCTTCCGTTCCGCTGCCGCGCTGCTCCCCTTTCAGAAACGAAAGCGGAGGCGCCGCTTCCAGATCGCTCATCTTTTCGTAGGGCAGGCGCGTCCCGCAATGGCCGCAGACCCTGTCGCCCCTGTTTACGTTTCTCCCGCAATTCGGGCACAGCATATGAACTCCTTTCCGCTGCATAAACAGCAAAGACATCTGTATTTCAACAAGACCATCATAACGGAAGTGAAATCATTGTGATAAAAATGTGTCGAATCGACATGAATTTCTGTTGAATCGACAGAAATACGCTCAATACTCGACGAGATTGCTGTCCGCGAATTTCAAAAACGCGGCTCTTACCTGCGTCTGATATGCTCTGCCTATCGGAAGCCGTTCCTGGCTCGTCAGCAGCAGATACGCGGAATGAAAGCCCTCGATCTTCTGCATGTTGACAAATATACTCTTATGGCAGCGCACGAACGGGTTCTTTTGAAAGGGGCTCAGGATCTGCTGTACGGAAAACGAGGTTTCGATCTCTGCCTTTTTCCCCATGTTCGTTTCATAGCAGATCTTCGTTTTCCGCTGTACGCGTTCAAGATAGAAAACGTTTCGGAGCGGGATATAGCGTTTTTCATGGTCTACGTTCACATAGATCACGCGCCTGTCTTTTTCCAAAAGATTCTTGACCGCCTTCTGCACCGCATCGATCAGCAGCAGCGGCACATGTTTCTTTGAAAGCGCGCAAACGTGTTCGACCCGGTATACCTCAGGTATGAGCAGATCGCTTTGCTGGATAAAAATAATCTGACAGTCGGCTAGGTGGAATTTGATCTGATACGCCGCGTTGATGCCTTCGCTGGGCCGCTCGCCGCAGACAACGATGAGAATGTCAAAGCTGTCTCCGCCGCTTTCGATATCCTCCACCATGAATTGCAGATCTTCATAAAATGTGATCGTCGAGCCTGCGACGTCCCTGATCTGACGCAGCAGCCCCTCCAGATATCGGCTGTATTCTGTTGGCTCATATACAGCGAGCTTCATGATCACCTGCAGAAAAGAATTTGTTCTATTTCATTCTGCACGTTCTCGCGTCAGGAATTCAAGTGCCGACGGCGCGTATCGCTCGAACGTTTATGTAGCCTTTCGACACAGATGTGTCAAATTGCGTCAAAAGCACTCTTTTACGGAAATCAGCGGCCGCGGCGGGCGGCACCGTCCACCAGCGCAGCGCGGCGAACAGCCGCACAGAATCGGTTTGCGATACTGCTTGACTGCTCCGCGAGTCGATGCGGTATAATGCTTGATAAGAGAATGCAGCAGGGGGATTCAGTTTTGAAAAAAAACGTTTTGATCATCAGCGCGAGTTTTCGCAGGCAGAGCAATTCCGCCGCACTGGCGGACGCTTTTCGATGCGGCGCGGAATCGGCCGGGCATTCAACGGAGCTTGTATCGCTCTCCGGTCACACAATCGCGTTCTGCAGGGGGTGTCTTGCCTGTCAGTCGCTCGGCCGTTGCGTCATTGACGACGATGCAAACGCCATCGCGGACAAGGTGAAAAATGCCGATGTCGTTGTCTTTGCCACGCCGATCTATTACTATGAAATGAGCGGGCAGCTGAAAACGCTTTTGGATCGCTGCAACCCGATCTATGCCGGGGATTACAGCTTCCGTGATATTTATTTTCTCTCAACCGCTGCGGATGATGCGCCGGACGCCGATGCGCGCGCGATCCAAGGGCTGCAGGGCTGGATCTGCTGCTTTGACAAATGCAGGCTTGCCGGCACTGTGTTTGCGGGCGGCGTGAATGACCCAGGCGACATTGCCGGGCATCCCGCCTTGAAAACGGCGTTTGATCTCGGTGCCGCGATCTGAGGCAAGCATCTCTTTCGATTGGATATACGCCTCGGGCATTTCGCTGCGCCGCTCGGCGCGCGAGACGTTCCAGGCGTTCTTTGAATCAACAGAATGGAAAACCTTTATGACGCGCTGCTTTCCTTGCAGCGCATTCCAAACGCATATGAGAATTGGCGCGACTACCGTGCATCGCTCACAGCGTATATCACCAGGCAAGCGCCGCCGGGCGCGACCGCGGTCCTGGTCGGCGCGGGGGAATGCAACGATCTCGATCTGCGGCGGCTTGCGGCGCACTTTTCGCAACTGACCCTTCTGGATCTCAATACAGACGCCATGCGGGAAGGACTAAAACGTCAAGACGCCGACTCGGCGAAGATTCGATTGGTGGAAGCCGACCTTCTCGGCGTCACGCCAGATATTTATCGCGAAACCGCGGACACGCTCCTAGAGGCGCTCAAAACAAGTCTGCGTGTCGGCGGAGCACGGCCGGATGCCTTTGCGGATCTGTTTCTCGCGCGCATGAAACAGGCAATGTCGCACAGGCGGCCTGCCGAACTGGACAAGCTTGGCATTCCCGCGGACTATGTGGTCTGCTGCGGGGTACATTCCCAGCTGCTCGCCATTTTTCCGCAGATGCTCAGAGTATACCGACGCTATCTCGACTTTGATCCCGTCCCCGTTCTCCGCAGGATCAGCGAGCTGAACGGCGCGATCGCTTCCGAATGCACGGCACAGCTGCTCGCTCTTGCGGGGCACGGTCTGTTCCTCGGTCTCGAAGAGCAGCGTGTCGGCGTTGAGGGCGGCGTTGAGGGCGCGGCGCAGGCCATCGCGGACGTCGCGCGGCGCGGGATCCCTGTCTTGTCTGAAACACGGCTGCTCTGGCCGTTCGACCCGCAGAAGGAAAAGGCCTATCAAATGCGCATTCTCTTGCTGCCCGCGGGATGAGCCGCGGCTTCACGCTTGCGTTACTGCGCCGTTTTCCATGTTTGTTCCATAATATCGGAAACGGAAAGAATCGATCGCGTAACGAGCAGATTGATATTATTAGGAAGAAGCCAAACCGATTGATCCCGTGTTGGCTCTGAAGGGACGTAAATCAAAGGCAGCGATTTGTAAGCGGCATCTGAGGAAGGATCGCCTCATGCTTTTCCGCTTTGCGATGCCGCCGGTATTGCGCCCCCCGCAGCAAGCTGAGCAAGCCGTCGTTTTCTATTATACGCAAAACGGCTTTGTCATACTGTGGCCGAGCACAGTCCTACAATTCTGCGTGTCTCCGTCGCCCTGCGCCTTGATTCTGCACGGAGCGATTGTCTTGTACACAAACGTTGCGAATATCGTCACAACTATATCTCCTTATGTTTTCGGATGATGGTAAAATAAAAAAAGGATTAAAGTCTGCGTTCTTTGAACGTCGGCTTTTGGTCAGGCAGCAGAAGCTCTGTTTTCAACCACCTATCGTCCACTTGTCTGGATAAATCATCAATTGAGGGTAACAAAATATGAAGAGGATTTGTTTCGTTCTGATTGTCCTACTGCTCGCTTTCGTTTTGATTCCTGCTTCGGCGCTCGCAGACGTGTCCGCCGACTATGGCTGGTATTCGGAAACGGAAACCGTCTATACGCTTTCCCGCGCTGCCGATCTCGTCGGCTTTGCAAACATTGCAAACGGCACCGCAGAGGGCATCGCCAAGACCGACTTTGCCGGCAAGACGATAAAGCTTGCAGCCGGCATTGACCTTGGCGGCATGGACTGGACGCCGATCGCTTCCTTTGCAGGTGAGTTTGACGGCAACGGCAAGACCGTTTCCAATTTCAAGCTGCTTGTTGACGATACGCACGCACGAGCGGGCTTTTTCAACATCCTTGCCTCGGGCGAAGGCGTTCGCGTCCACGATCTCACGCTCTCGGATGTGTCCGCCACCGTCGGAAACGGGCGCTGCGGCATCCTCGCCAACAGCATGCAGGCGACGGTAAGGAACGTGACCGTCAAAAACGTGCGCGCAACGACAACGGCTCCCACCGCTTGGGTCGGCGGTCTGTGTGCTTTCATCAGCGGCGGCGACCTCTCCGGCTGCAAGGTTGAGAATCTGAATGTAAATGCCGCAAGCGGCGCACAATTCATCGCAGGTATCACTTGTATTCTACAGAAGAACAACGCTACGGCGCTTGTCGGCTGCAACGTTGACGGCTTCAAGGTCGATGTGACCGGCAGCGGCGACGGGTGCGGCGTTGGCGGCTGCATCGGTCAAACGCAGACCGGCTGGTTAAAGCCGACGTTATCCGACTGCACGATCAAGGGGATCGACGTTACAGCAAGGGGCCATGTGGACTTCGGCGGGTTTGTCTGCTGGCCGGGCGCGCATACCGTTGCAACGAACTGCCACACGCAGGGAAAGGTCGACGCAAGCGGTATCACGAACACAGAGTGTGCAGTGGGTGGTTTTTTTCAGCAATTTGGGTTGGAACTGCAATCTCGGTCAAAAAGGGCATGAGGTCACGGGATGTACGGCCGATGTCACGATCACGAGCGGCGGCGCTCCCGCCGGCGGATTTATCGGCGCGGCGATGAACTCCAACAACAGAAGCATGTATGCTTCCTTTGATAACTGCACGGCAAAGGGCAACGTCACGAACAGCAATGGTGTGGCAGGCGGCTTTGCGGGCAAAGCGGATCGCGGCGACTATACCGGCTGCAAGGCGACCGGCGACGTTACGGGTACTGTCGCGGGCGGTTTCTTCGGACAAGTTGTCGATACCACCCCGGCCTATGACGGCAGATTCCCCGAGGGCACGATCGGTTATCCTCCGGACCAGATTACGCTGGACAGCTGCAGGTCCGAAGGCTTTGTGCTCGCCTCCGAAAAAGCGGGCGGCCTGATCGGCGAGGTATGCGATAAGGTCACGAACACCGCGGTAACGGACGGCAAGCTCATTGTGAAGGGCAGCGCGGCTTCCCCCGTTGTTGCCGGAACCAAGCCGAACACCGTCTTGGCGATGCTGCTGAACAAAACGGACAATCACAAAGACCTGGATCTGAGCGGCAACACCGACTCTAAAATACAGGTTTTGCCCAAGGATGACGGCACAAAGCTCTCCGTCGAAAACGGCGTGATCTCGGTTCCCGCAGATGCGACGCTGACTATCAACGGAGCAGATCAGGCGTTCGTATTCGGCGGTCTCATCAAGCGCAACGCCGATGTTGTCGTCTACGATAAGCCCATGGATGAGCCGCTCCCGCCCACAGGCGATGAGTCGAAGCCCCTGCTGTGGGCAACGCTGATCTTCATCGCATCCGCCGGCCTTGCCATCAATACGGTGCTGCGCCGTAAACTGCGCGAAGAGTAAACGCACCGCCGCCTAGGCGGAGCAATCTCACTGAAAAGCACTCGCACGTCTCGCGATCCGGCGATACGGAGCCGTCCGCTCTGCGCCCCATCCGAACGTGCGAGTGTTTTTTGTTCCCGAATCGCTCTTTCTCCGCGGTGATCATTCCGAATTGATGTCTGCGCTTCTGTCTGCTCGGCTGCATTTTGACCGGTGATTTCGAGCGCTGCGCCGTCCAAGGGCGGGCAGCTCCGCTGTCTGCGCCCCCCGTTATTCCGGTCTGTCACCCGGCTTCCGCAGTTTTATAAAATTCTTGCTTGCCAAGAAGGGAAAACTTGGCGATAATAATAAGATATACGAAAGGTAAGGTAGGCGAGTTTTGATGCTGCTTTTAAAAAACGGTATCGTTCATACCATGAACGGTGATCCCTTCATTGGCGACGTACTCATCCGGGACGGAAAGATCCACGCCGCCGCGGCGCGGCTGGAAGCGCCCGAGGCCGAAGTGCTCGATGTTTCCGGGTGCCATGTGATCCCCGGTATCATTGACGCGCACTGCCACATCGGCATGTGGGAAGACGGCATGGGACGTGAGGGCGCGGACGGAAACGAAGTCTCGAATCCTATCACGCCGGAACTGCGTGCGATCGACGGTCTGAATCCGTACGATCCCTGCTTTGATGAGGCGGTCGCCGCCGGTATCACCACGGTCGTGACCGGTCCGGGTTCCGCGAACGTCATCGGCGGCCAGTTCGCCGCGCTCAAGACGTATGGCCGGACCATCGAGGATCGTTTGATCAAGGCTCCCGTCGCCATGAAGGGTGCGCTCGGCGAAAACCCAAAGCGCGTATACGGCGACAAAAAGACCGCGCCCTATACCCGCATGGCCATCGCCTCGCTTTTCCGCAAGGCTCTTACGGATGCGCAGGAGTATGCAAAGTCGATCGAGGACGCCGAAGCGAACGGCACGAAGCCGCCTGCCAAAAACCTCGGCCTTGAGGCGCTGCTGCCCGTACTCTCCGGCGACCTGCCCATGAAGATCCATGCGCACCGCGCGGACGACATTCTGACCGCACTGCGGCTCGCACGGGAATTCCATATTCGCATTTCGCTCGACCACTGCACAGAGGGGCATCTCATCGCGGACGTTCTGACGGAGCAGGCGGCTGCGCAGAGCATTCCCGTGATTCTTGGCCCCCTCCTCTCCGAGCGTTCCAAAATCGAGCTGCGCAACAAGACCTATCATGCGCCGAAGCTCCTGCACGACGCGGGCATCCCCTTCGCCATCATGACGGATCATCCGGTCATTCCGATCCAATACCTGCCCGTCTGCGCGGGCCTTATGGTACGCGAGGGGCTCGATGAAGAAACGGCGCTTGCCAGTATCACGAAAAACGCCGCGGCAGCCGTATGGCTTTCCGATCGCATCGGACAGATCGCGCCCGGTTTTGACGCGGACATCGCCGTATACAGCGGGCATCCGTTTGACTACCGCGCGGTCTGCGAATTCACCATCATCAACGGCAGCGTCGTTTATCGCCGGGCATAACGCCGTCATCCCCGGCACGGCCACGCAATTGAAAAAGGAGGTGGCGTCATGCTGCGCGCAACCAACACAGAGATCCAACTGAATAACATTGCTCACAATATTTCCGTGATCAAGGCGCTGCAAAAGCCCGGAACGAAATACCTCGCTGTCGTCAAGGCCAACGCATACGGTCACGGCATCGAAGAGGTCGCCCGCTTTGTACAAAAGCACGGCGCGGATTACCTTGGCGTTGCCATCGCCGAGGAGGGCGCACGTCTTCGCGCCGCAGGCGTCACGATTCCGATCCTGATCCTCGGCGCTTCCATGGATACGCATCTTTCGTGCATTGTTGAAAACGATCTAATCCCGACGGTCTTTTCGACACATACGCTGCAAGAGCTGCAAAACACGGCGGCGCGTCTCGGAAAGCTCTGCCGGTTCCACTTCAAGATCGACACCGGTATGAACCGCATCGGGTTCAAACGCACAGAGGACTTCCGCGAAGCGCTGCGTCTTTTGCCGGATTGCCCGAATCTCGTCTTTGACGGTATGTTCACGCATTTTGCCGTTTCGGAGCTTGCGGATCACAGTTTTACGCTTGAGCAGGGCAAACGGTTCCTGGAATATGCGAACATTGCGCACGAGGCCGGATACGCCCCGCTTCTCCACGCGGCCAACAGCGGCGCCGCTTTGGCGCTGCCCGAGCTGCAGTTCGGTATGGTGCGCGGCGGCATCGCCATGTATGGCTACCACCCGATTGGTCACCCGGTGGAGACGTTTGACCTGCGGCCCGCGCTCAGCTGGAAAACAAACATCGTTCACATTAAACAGATCGAAGCCGGTGAAAGCGTCAGTTATGGGCGCAGGTTTATTGCCGAAAAGCCGACGCTGGTCGCTACGCTTCCGGTCGGCTACGGCGATGGATATAAACGCAGCCTCACCGGCCGCGCGGAGGTGCTCATCCACGGAAAGCGCGCGCCGCTGCTTGGGACGGTCTGCATGGATCAGGTCATGTGCGATGTGACCGATATAGAAAACGTACAGATCGGCGACGAAGTGGTTCTGCTTGGCGCACAGGGGAACGACGCCATTACCGCCGATGAGATCGCAGACTGGGCGGATACGATCAGCTATGAGATCCTTTTGAGCATCAGCGACCGTGTTCCGAGAATCTACCTGCGATAAAACCAAACTGCAACGAAAAAGCAGTCGGGCAAAACCGGCTGCTTTTCTCTATGGCAAAAACGTTTTCAATTCTCCCGTTTTCCGTCCCGGAACAGCTGTCCGAGCGTCTCCTGGATCGCATTGGTCACATCGCCTGCAAGGAGCATTCTTGTTTCCAACAGTTTCAGCGCGGTATCCGCCGATGCTCCAAGCAGGTACGCCGCAGCGCAGGCCGCGTCCATGGGCGGCAGTCCCTGCGCAAGAAGCGCAGTCAGGATGCCCGTGAGCGTATCGCCGCTCCCACCTTTCGCAAGGCCCGGATTTCCGCTTGTGTTCAGCACGATACGCCGTCCGTCCGAGATACAGCTTGTCGCGCCTTTGAGCAAAACAACGCAGTGCCACCTGCGTGCAGCGTTCCATGCGTACTCCATGGGCGCGTTCTGGATAGCACGGACGCTCTCTCCCGTCAGCCGCGCCATCTCCCCCGGATGCGGCGTCAGGATCACGCTTTCATGCAGGCTTCCAAACAGCTCTCTGTGCGCCGAAAGTGCATTCAGTGCGTCCGCGTCAAGCACAAGCGGGGTTT
>ULPT01054193.1_pt1 | contig 19155 bp, 17 predicted proteins | sample 1953751 | NCBI WGS metagenome assembly ULPT01 (sample SAMEA4835636, study PRJEB28245) | human gut metagenome | biome: gut microbiome; material: fecal sample | place: Denmark | collected 2008 | reverse complement strand
TCCCTCTCGTTAAGAGGGTTTATAGCAAAGGCGACCACCAACGCTGCCGTACGAGCTCGACGCAGAAAAGTCACCACTCCAGCCCCACAAGCCAGCGTACGCACCATAGTCCCAACGCCCACCGCAGCCGAGAACGGTTCCACCTTGCCACGATTTGTCGCAGTAATAAGAACTTTCGTCTGCACCAACAGCAGTAACATATTGAATAAGGGAGCCTTCCGCGAGCGGGGCAACGGTCTTTACAAATCCGTCGCTTGACGCACGAGTGCCGTAATACTCATACAGCCCCGAGGTTTTGCCTGCACTATAAGCCGTAGGTTCTGTGCATACATAAACCGATGAGCCTCTGAAAGATATGCCGTCGCACCACTTGTAGATATTGCCCCACGGGTTTTCTATTCCCCTGTACTTGCAAGCGTGCTTGCCGTCGGTATTAGATATAGGCGAGCCTGTCGGCGTTGCGACCGTATCCGTTGCGCCTGTGTTAATTTTGGACGAGTTGCTATTCGCATAGCCGTACATTTTTGCCTGACAATTCGTCGTCGCCATTTCCACGAGCCACAACTCTTTTAAGATAAGGTCAATCAAAAAGTCGTATTGCTGATAGCCTGCGCCGTGCGCCTTGCATCCGTTACGGAAGTTATCCATTGTGATAGACACAAGCGGCGTTTGTCCCGATTTCGAGTACACTTTTGACGATGAGCCACTTCCCTCATACTTGCCGACCATTACATAATCAATCTCTTTTGCGCCGACCTTGAACAAGGTGTCAAAGCCCTCGTGTTTCGTTCCCGACAGTTGATGTTTGTAAGTTCCGTCGGCGTTCTTTGTGATTTTGCTGTAAAACTTCGGTATCTTGACGAACACGTTTCCTGCGCCGTCTGTGATTTCTTCAATCGAGTTCCACGGGTAGCAGTTATCAAAGTCGCTTGTGATTTCCGAAGTGCCGACTGTTACATTCAAGCCGACAGCGTCGTCTGTTCTCGTAAGTGCTGACGGGGAAGCCGAGCCGACTAAATCAACGCCATAGATTTTGTCGAGTTCGCCACCGCCACCTCCGCCTCCGCCACCGTTGGCGAGTTGTTGTGCGTTAGTTATTCCGTACATATGTTTATCTCCTTTTAGTTTATTTTACGGTATTTGAAAGCCAATGATTCTGTTGTTCCACCTGATGAAAGCGACTTATTAACGCTTAATTTCCCGTCGGCGGAACATTGAGGCGCGACTACTAATACATCCGTGGAAGTCGCGGAAACCCAACAAGCCCCGTAATTATATTGTCCTTGTTCGTATTGAATAAAGAATGTATATCTCAAATTAATTCCACCTTCGGCAACAATTTCATACAAACCTTCTTCCGTTAAAACGCTTGTATCTGACCAGTTTTGCCACTCGCCCGCACTCGGTATATCCGCGGCGGTAATAAACCCGCTGTCGTTAGTGAGTTGACTTGTCTTTGTAGGTACGTCGGGCACATAAGCGTTTATTACCTCGAAAAGCCCCTCGGACGGAGTGTCGAGAATTTCCATTTCGTAAGATACCGTACCGTGTTTATTTGCGTTAAGCGTTATGCTTCCGTCGGTCTTTGTTCCGCTAACAATAATACTCGAATTGATATACATCGTAACAGCACTATTTACTTTAATTGCCGAGTTAGTAATCGTAGCGGGCGAAACTATTTGCAATGTACCACTGAAATTAGTTATCGTTGCGGAAGTAGATGTTGAAGAAAAACTTGCAAGAATAATCGAACCGTTATCTGCTTTTGGAAAGTTTGCGCTAAAATCGCAATGGTCATAAATTGAAAATGATGCGGCAGGAGTTCCAGTTTCAAATATCTTAACGCCAGGAATACCTCTTTCTGCTCCGTCCACTACCACGCCAGAAAACGATTGCGTAGTTCCATCAATGTCAACACTTATTGTGTATGAATTGCCGATAATAAGTCCTAAATCGCTTGTGCTTGATAACGCTTTCTGTCTATCTTCCAATGTCGCCCAAGTAGCGGTGTCTGTACCTACGAAGAATGCACTTGAAGCTGACGGGGAAGAAACAGTAAATTTTACATTCCCACTTACTTTCTTATAAGTAACGGGTAAACTTGTCGGGCTTTCGGGTATGCTCGGCACAAAGTGATTTACCAAAGTAAACTGCCCGCTTGCGTTGGTCTGCTTGACCTTGTAGGTGTACGGGATAGGCTGTGTAGGCACTGTGTCGCGGATAACGGTTATCTTGCCTGCTTCCATTGAATAAGCCTTTACTCCACCTTTGTCCGTGAGTTCCATAAGGATATCGCTATTGACGGTTATGGACGTGTCGGAGATAGTGTAAACTTTTGTCGTTTCTTCAAATATGCCTGTTAATGTCCCTGCTCCCTTAGATATTTGACGCCCTACAACCTTATCTGCAAACACCCAGGTGATGAATGTATATCCGTCGTGTATAAAAGTTTGTACACTATAGTCGCTTTCAATGCTTGCAACTGTTGCCGTTTCTGTTCCACTCGTATTATATTGTATGCCGAATGTTAAAGGCTGTGTAAAATCGCCTATGTTTACACTTACGGTTCCACCTGTTGATGAAGAAGCATTCCAAAAGCCCGAATAATCCCCTGACCACAAGGTTCTGTAATCCCCTGCTACCCACCCGCTCGTCGGCAAGTTTCCACTCTTCAACGCACTCGCTTCCTGCGGTAACGCTTCGGGAATAGTACCTTTCGCACCGACTTTCAAAACACCGTTGACTTCTTTCGCCGTCATCGTGTTTTCATCGAACGCCACTTCAACCGCTTGCGAGCCGTCAAAAGTCTTTTGTACTTCCGTTCCGTTGTCTTGTCCGCTGATTGTAAGCGCGTTTTTCGTCTTGCCCGTTGCAACAAAAGTCGCTTGCCAATGCGTAGTATCCTGTTCGGGAGAAGTGGTCGAAGTGATACCCTCGATACACACAAACTGTCCGTTGTCGGTGTAAACAAGGTCGTCGATTGCATAGGTCGTGCTTGCAACCCATTTGCCTTTATTCGTATATCCGCCGCCCTGCATACTTGCCCCGTGTACATTCGGCGCAAAAGTAACGACTGTCGGGAGCGTGATAGCAGTATTGACTTTGCTGTAAATGTAAACCCCTTTGTCGCCCGCTTTACATATCGGCGCATAGTTTCCACTCGTCGCTTCGGTCAACCCAAACACCACTTGCGGAATAGATGAAAAGTTTACAAAGTCCGTAAGAATAATCTTCGCTTCATACGCAAAATCTTCAAACTCCGTACTCGCAACCCAATCGCTTGCCGCAACAGTCATATTCTGCCACGCAACCGTACAGGGCTTGCCGTCGCTTTCAAGATACGCAAACTTGTAATACCCGACTTGCACAAGGGTATTCTCCACAAGGTCATCATTGAACGCGTCGGTCGTCGTATAATTATAAGCCACACTGTTTTGCTCAACCGCCGCAACCCATAAATCAGGCACTCCCGTTTCCACAATATAGACATTATCGCCCACTTTGAGTTGCGTGTTGCTATACCCGTTTAACGCCGTTATTGCCGCTTGTAAGGTCGCAAAACCTATTGCCCGCTGACTTCCTTGCGCGATTGCCTTTGCTTCGTCTGCGGTCGCGTTTGCGGCGTTTGCAGTGTCTACCGCACTGTTCGCGTTCGTTTCAGCGGTCTGCGCGGTGGTCTTTGCTTCGTTTGCCGTGGCGACTGCACCATTAGCCGTTGCGACAGCGTTGTTCGCCAAAGTTGTGGCGTTGTCAGCTGTGGTCTGTGCGGTTTCTGCGGTCTGTTGAGCCGTGTCCGCCGATGATTGCGCTGTTTTCACCAACCCGCCGAGTTCGTTTATCGCCCCGACAACGGTCTTTTCCGCAGGTGCTTGTTCAAGCGCAATGCTCTCATCTTCTTTGTCTTGCTTTTTCGGCATAAGAGCGTTCAAGGCTTGCACCTGTGCGTTCAAGTTTTCGAGTTCGCTCGGCTCGTCTAATTCGTCCCTATCAAGGAACGTACTTTGCATAACGTCCAAATGGCAAGTTTGGCTCGTGATAACCGAAAGCACAAGAGGCGGCGTGTCGCCCGATTGCTGTTCAATGTTGACAACGTTGATAATCAGCACGGGAGAGTTCTCGCCTTGTCCCGCGTAAAAAGTAAACTCTTTCGGCAACTTTCTTTCGTACAACGCATATTCCACGCCCTTGTACATAAGCGTTTTAAGATAGCGCATATAATAGTTTTTGCTGGTCTTAATCGAGCCGTCGCGAGCCGTGTACGTCATACCTATTTTCGTGGACGTAGAAGCCACGTAATCAGCCGAAACAGCACCGCTTGACGTAAACATCGGTGCAAGTATGCTCGTCGGCACAAATACGTTTAAGAGTTTGTTTTGAAATTGCCCTTGATAAAGGGGGAAGTCTTTTTGCAAATCGGCAATTCTGCCACTTTCAGTTAAATAAATTCTAATTGTGTTCATTTCAACCTCGTTAAAAATCTTTTTATTATATTATACGCTTTATAGAAGAAATTATTGCTTTCTCTTGAATATCGCGTCTTTGTTCGGTGCCCCCCATACCCACTTTTTAAGTGCTTGCGCTCTTGTAAAATTCTCGGGGATATTTCTTGCTATGACAAATTGCGTTTTGTACGGCAATGACGGGTTTTCCGCGCCAATATCGGGGTTAAGCGCAACATCGCAAAGAATAGCAATCGCCTTAACTCTTTGATAGCCCTCGGTGTCCACAAAATGGTTGTCGGACACATTCTGCAATACGCTCGCAAGGTCTATGCCGAATTGCGTAACGACCGTCTTTTCGCTGTTTAACGGGTTTTGCGCCGTCTGCGACTTGTCTATCGTAAAAGTGAAATACTTGTCCATTAAAGCCCCGTTCTTGTCCGTAGGCGTTATGATAACGCTGTTGTTGATAAAGCCCGTCGAAAGTTTGTTCACTTCTTCCGCAAGCAAAACTATGCGTACATTGCTTTTTCTCGGCAAGAACACATAAGGCGAAATCACGAAAGTGTCGCTATTCGTTACCATTTGCAAGTTGTAGTTCACGGAAATCGCTTCACGACAGTCTTTCAACAAGCCTATCCCTCGACCGTTAAAGTTAGTATCAAACGCTCTAACGTTCGTCGCAAGCACATCTTGTTTTCCGATAAAGTTGCTTGCCGAATTGTCCTTTGTCGTAATCGGACACTCGGGGAACGCCATAATTTCAGCGGCAGTCGGCGTGCCGATGCTTCCTAAAATGTAGAAGTCCATTAAAGAAGCGCGTCCGTATATATCCGTGTACTTAACCGCCCACAACGAGTTATAAGAGCCTTTGCTCGGCGTTTCGTTGCTTATCTGCTCCGTAGCGATAACTTTGTTGCCCGCAGAATAGTTATCTTCCATATCGTATTCGTAGGTCAAGGTCGTTTCGCTCGAATACGCGTTTATCGGGTTGATAACTTCAAGATAAAGGTCGCTTTGCCCAACGGTTTGGTCGTACCCGCTCGTGTCTTTGTCGCCCTTAAAAACGGTAACGGCATATTTCGCAAAGTCCGTCCCAACGCCCGCAATAAGGCTTGCCAAATGGTTGTAGTCCAACACATAGTTTCCGTTGTATGCGAGTTGCGTTTCGTCGTCGGTCAGCAATAACAAGTCATTTATGGCAAATTCGCGCCAAATAAGGCTTTGTTCGCTTATCTCGTAAAATCTCGGCTCGCTCGGAATACCAATGATATTGCTCAACTCGTTGTAGTCTTTGCTGAATGTTATCTTGCTTATAATGCACGAATGATAGATTGTATGCGTAACTTTCGCCACATAGTAAAGTTCGCCGTCTATGCGGTATAATTCGCCCTTGTGCTTTATGTTGTCCCAACTGTCGTTCCATTCGCTTTTTTCGTACGTATTGTTGCCCGTTCTTATGAGTTTTCCGTACATCTGATTGCCGAACTTTATGCTGTCAATAACAACGTCCGTTTGGTTGTTAAATTGATTGTGTTCGGGGTATCTATCCCACTTTGAGTTCAGCAAATATTTGCGTAAATCGGGACGGATATGGTTTTGGCGTACGCTGTCTTTCGTCCTATATCTCACAAAGAACGAATAATCGTTGACTTTGTAATTCGTCCAATACCCACTTTGGGGAGCGGGCGCGAGTACAGGGTAGCCATTAAATGCGCTATAAATCGCCTTTTTAATCGCATAATCGGTATAAATGTTCGTGTTCGCTTGCGGAAGTTGATAGTCCCCGCCCGCGATTATGTTCGTGCCGAGTTTGTAATAAAGCGCAATGCCCCTATTCGGGATAACCGTATAATCAATCGAAAGCGTTTTGTAAACGTTCTCTTCATAGATATATTCGGTCAAGTCGGCAATCGCACCGTCGCTGTTCCGCCTAACTTTAATATCCAACAGTTCGATAATAGGCTTTGACACAATAATCTGCGCCGTATCGTTCGACACCAACAGTTGCTCGTGCGTTGTTTTCGGCGACACCCATTCTTCCACATATCCGCCTAATTGCACCATATTCGTAATGTAGGAAGAAGTCGCACTTATGTAGTCCTCAACGCTTCGGCTGTTAAAAAGCGACACCTTTGTCCCGTCTTTGTGTTGCTCGTCCGTGCGCCCTAAACGATTGAAAGTTATCATAAAGCGGTCGTCCGTGCCAAATACTAACTCGGGGATAGCGTGAATGTAGTTGCCAACTTCCACCATAATTTCCCAAAGGTTTTTTTGGTTGTAAAAGTTCTCGATGATAACAGTCGAGTTTAGTTCGTCAATAAAGTTTTCGTCCACATAGAACGGCAATGTGGAATTGTTTATATCCGCGATGTACACGCCGTCTTTTTTCTCGTAAAGCCCCGAATTTACAACTGCCTTCTGCAACAAAGCAAGCGCGGAATACGGCGTTGATGAAGAGTAAACGATTTTTTTCGTATCTACGCCGTAAGTAATGAACGAGGCTTTCCCGCTCGTGTTTTGCGCGGTCATATAAAGGTTTGTGGTGGACTGCGTTTGAGTTGTACTTCCTATGTAGACGACATTGCGTTCCAAATAGTATTCTTGATAATAACTTGGCAATGCGCCAGTGAATTTATGTACCCTATCCCCATATCCTGCGGGAATATTATCGTCAAATTGATGAAGCGAAAACGAAATTTCATAGCGGTAGTCCTTTTTAATATCTATTTTTTGAGTAATATAAGACGGCGCGGGCGCAGAAGTGTCCGTGTATTTTTTATAATAAAGGTCTTGTTGAAGCGCACCGCTAATATCAATGCTCTTTTCAAGGCTCTCTAATACCCATTCCCCGCCTTTAATATCCCTTGTAGGGATAGTAACGCCGTATCCTTTAAGTTCGGAGTTGGATATAATAGTCCCGCTCCATTGCCTTTTGAGTGTATCGTTTAATGTGTATTCTTTTATTGAATAGTCAAGTGAAGCATAGCCAACACCGCCCCACGTTGTCGTTGAGTTATCTGCGCCACAATATATTTGTACTTTCGGTATTACAAATCTTGCCGAGTAAGTCCCGTCATCGTTCTTGAATTTGTCAATATTGTTGTATATTGTAGTAAATTCTTCGTCTTTGTCGTTAAGGACTTTCGGCGTTCCCGATATGCCAAATTTCTTACCCGAAACATTATAATAACGCGTTATCTTATGGGTAACAGTATCTTCTATTACTTCCGAAAAAGTGCCAAATTTTTTAGCGGGCGTGAAATTCTTTTGTACAAAGTCGTATGTTGCCGTGGTGTCGGGAAACGCGGGCACTTCTTCCAACGAAACATCTTTCAGTTTATAAGTGCTTGCAATATTGTCCACGAGCCTTTTTTGCGCCACAACGCTCGGCTCAATCAACGAAATGTGATGGTCGAAATAGGTTTCGTCGCTCAATACGGGTTGATTGACAATATCTCTTGAAACACATCTATGTATCGTTTCAACGATTGTCCCGTTTTCGAGTATATCCACGATGAATTTTGTTTCGGGTTCAAACGCAGTTTTTGTAGTCAGCCCGAAAAGCGTAATCTCGGAAGTATCGAGAATTTGAGTAATATCTTCGGTAACATCTTGCCCTTGCGAAAGAAAGCGCGAAAAATCTTCGCCCCTGTACCCGTCTTTCGTGCTGTCGTATTTGTATATCTTTATCGTAAACATTTATCTCAATCTCCCTGCCGTAAGGTTTATGCTCGCCCTTGCTCTGTTGTATTCGATTGCGTTGTTCTCTTTGAACACTTTGTAGTTAAAGTCCCTTTCTCGCCCCGCATACTTGAAAGCAATCGACGTAGTGGCAGAAATAAGCCCAAACGCGGCACCCAACGCAATGCCCAACGGTCCTCCCGCCGCCCCATAGGTCGCGCCCATTGCTACCGTAGAGGCAAAGTTTGTCCCGTCTTGATATATCTCATAAGTCCTCGAAATGTTCTCTTGCAACGCTTGGTCGCCGTACTTGTCGCCTATGCCTTGAAGCGCATAATTTATACCTGCGCCGATAAGTTGTTTGCTTACCGCAATTCCGTGCGTAATGTTTACTCGGAGAAATTGCTTTGACTGCGCGTAAGTATCTGCTTGTTTTGTGGAAGAGGTCGATGTCGGTTGACCTTCGGACACTTGGTCGGCAGGTTTTTCGTTCGCGCCTTTGTTCGCAAGCCCCGTGTCTTTCCGCACAATAACTTCTATTCTTTGCGTACCTTGCTGATATAACATTGCCTATCTCCTTATCTTGCCCCAACCTTTTGTAGTAATGCTTGAAATGTTGAAATCGTTGTTCGTTAAAACCTTTTGCATTCGCTCTATAACATCTTTGTACACATAAGTATGACCGTTGCTCTTTATACGGATATAAACGGGTATATTTACGTCTTTAACGGCTTCTTCCTTGCCGTCATACATAACGCACCCACAACGCCAAAAAAGGTCGTTAAAAGCCATTGTAAGCGGTTTATTGAAGTCGTAGAAAGACAATGTTTTCGCGGTTGTTAAAGATTGCGCCAAAAAGCCCGTTAAGTCGGGACGATTTTGCGTTGCAAGCGGAGTAGTGGTAAAAAAGTTTTCCAAAGTCGCCTTTGTTATGGGCATTGAAAGATATTTTGTTTCCCCGACAATATTGCCGTTCTCGTCGTACTCATCGTCGCCGTTAAGTGATATTTCGACTTCGGTATCACTATAAGACAACGCGTTTGCAAGATAACTTATCTTAAAATTGCTTGCGACAACAACCGTTTCTCCCAAAGGTGTCATAAACGGCTCTTGTTCGTATGTCAAGTCGCCCAACAAAATATACGCCTTGATAATATCTCCGTAAGAGTTCTGTACATCTTGCGGGTTTCCCAAAAAAATGTTCCGTAATTTTGAAATATAATAGTCAAGGTTATTGATTTTGTCGGCTTGTATAAGGAAAGTAATTCGCCCTAAAATGGTCGCGCTGTCAATGTCTTGACTTGCAACAACTTCGCTGTCGGTTTTTTCCACCAACGCATACGCTTGGTTCATCGAAAAGTTAAGGCTCCTCACCCAGTCGTCCAACACTGAAAGGCTTTGGTCTTCCTCAAAGGTTTGTTCTTCGACTGCGACAAGGCGGTCTTTCCACTTGTAAAATTCTATGTTCAAGTATTGTGCAATATCGACCTCGGTCTGCTTTCCGCTATCTTCGTCAATAAGCACAATGCTTTCGCTATTCGGGTTATTGTAAACAATCTTGCCGTTAGTGCGCTTTGAAGCCCAAAGATTGCCGTTGAAGATTGTGTCGATTATGTTTTTAATGTCAGAAAGTGTGAAAATAGTTCTCATTTTATTCCTACCTTTTGTTGCCACTGTTCTTTGCGTTGCTCATAAGTGTATGGGCTTTTGACTACCATTTCTTGCACATTCCACTTCTTTTGAGTGGCGGGAAAGTCGTCGCTGTACACAATGTTCTCCATAATGTCGTTCATAAGATACGCGACTTGCTTTTCGGTCATTCCTTCAATCTGTTGCATAGACTGCACGCGCAGGTATAGTTTGCACTGTATGCCATAATTTCGCTTGTTCTTTTCCGCCTCTTTTAGCGCGTCCCTTATCATATCCGCGTTGTTTGCCGTAAATATGAGAATTTGCTTCTTCTCCAACAAGCCGTTGTAAACCGCGTCAACAACATCTTCGAGTTCGCTGTTTATTCTCAATTCTCCGCCGATAATAAGTTTGTCCCCGCTTTGGCTTGCAACCATAGGGTTATAGAACGGTCTTGCGCTCGATTTTGCGGTGTCAAACACTTGCCTGTTTACGGTTTTTGCGTTCGTGCGCCTTGAAATCTTACCGTTTTCGAGTTCCTTTTCGCGATAGTTTATCAGCGGAATTTTGTTCCGCAGTTTCTTATTGTTGAAAATATCGACGAGTGTAAAGTTTTGCGAAAATCGGTTTGCCATAATTCTATAAAATGCTGTTTAGCGTAACGAAATATACTTTGTAGGGTTTCGGGTTATACTTAATATCCACTTCGGTATTTTCGACGGAAAACAAGCGTTTATCAACGACAACAAGGTCATCGTGGTTTATTGTAATATCGTCGGTAAAATACTTAATATTCATCGACGACAAAGGAATAATATTGCCCTTGATAAATTGTGCCGTAGTCCCCTCGACCGCCCCTTTAATCATAAAGTCAAAACTGCCCACATAGTAATATTTGTTAGTTTGATAACGACCTATGTTGTTAAAACTTGCGTTAAGCAACACAACATTTTCGGGCAATTCGGTCAGAGTTTCCCACGCAGTACCGTCGTATCTGAAATATGTTGATTGATATTTCAAAATGGTTTTGTTGGTTTCAACCGTAACGATTTCGCCATCGGCTTTCGTGGTTTGCGAGAAAGTCAAGGTTTCGTTGTCAAACGTCCAAAACTTCCCGTCGTCAGTCTTATAGACAATCGTAAGGTTTATGCTCTTTTCAAGCCCGATAAACCGCCTATAAAGCAAGCCCTTTGGCAGTTTTGCGGTTGACTTAAATTTCATCTTCATAACTTACCTACCATTCCGCGCCTTGCGGGATAACATTGTATTTCCCGTAATAGCGCAGTCCGAGCGTTTTCAGCATTTCGATTGCGTCCTTATGGAAGTCGCGTTCTTGATTACGCACAACATCTTCGCTCATATTTTGCATAGTGTCAAGGTCTATGCCCGCAACGCCCGAAATATCGCCGTTATCGAGCAAATACTCTCCCTCAATAAACATTGCCTCCAAAAAGGCTTGGCGGTATTCAAAGGGCGTGTAGCCCCTTATTCCGCGTACTGCGATTATGTAGTTAAGTTGTTGACGCGTGCTTTTGTTCGTATTGTAAATTTTGGTGTAAAACTTTCTTCTCAAAGCGGTCAGCCATATCCTAACCTTATCGGGTTGATTGCCGTCAATTTCGACTTCGAGATTTCTTCCCCTTTCTTGAAAATACTTACTCGTAAGTTCGTATTGGTGGTCTAAACCGATATAAACCGCGTCGTCATCGCTGAACGGATAGTGCAACAAATCTTCGCCCATAATGTCTATTTGTTCTTTTGTGTAAAACGGTGCAATGTATGCCATTGTTATTCTCCTTTTATGAATTGTTTTGAATAACTCTCGTAAGTTTCTTGCGCGTGTTTAGTGAGTTTGGTGTCGGGGTGCGTTTGCATATATTGTTCAATATTGCCCGCTCTTGTTCTCAAAGTGTATTCGCTTTGGGGTTTAATACCCTCAATAGGCGACTGTTCGGGGACGGTTTTATCGCCTTTTGTGCCGAGTTCTTTGCCCGAATAAGACTGCAAAACTTCCTTGCCCTTGCTTTCGGCTTCCTCTTTCATAAGTTTGCCCTTTAAGGTATTTTCCGAGTGTATTTGCATTTTAAGCGGAACAGCGGTCGTGGCAAATTTCTTCCCGTTACTTGCGGTGGCAATAACTTGAATTTTGTCGCCCGACCTAACATTGTCATTGACAATATATGTATATCCGTCAACGGTTTTGCCTAAACCTTGCCCTTTTGAGCCATATCCACAGCGTGCTATCTTTGCCATAATAACTCTCCTTTATATTATATTATACGCTTTGAGTAAAAAAAATGGTAGGGAGATTATCCCTACCACTTCTTCGAATTAACCTTAATTGGTCGTGCCGTCGTTAAAGCCTGAAACAACGGAGTTGCCTGTTACGACTTTGCCGTCAATCGGCGTAAACTTGATTTTGTTCATAATCGAGGCAATGTTTGCCGCCGTCCACTTGTTGGCAAGGTTCGCGCCTGCGTCTTGGAGAACTTTAATCGTGCCACCGTGCAACACTTCAACGCCGACTTTCATCTTGGGAAGAATGTACACGCCACCGAAATAGGTGTTGGGGTTCGCGGTTACGGACGGCCCGACGATACCACGGCAAGTGCCTGCGCCGTAAACAATCATACCAGCAAGGCTATCAAGCAAGCCACGAACTGCGGCGGTCGTTTCGTCCGCGTCGTTTGAAGTGCCGAGAATGCCCAGAGCAACATATACGAATTTTCTCGTAACTTTGTTGAAGATGAACATATCAACGCCGTCATACATACCGCACAAGCCTGTTCTGCTGTCGATACGAGCGGTTTCTTGTCCAGAGAACGGGTTCATAAAGCCCGTTGCAAGAATACGCGCCGATGCTTCGCTTGCGTTCTGCAAATACTGGCTCTTTAAGAGTTTGTTGAGTTGCGGGGTGATAAAGCCCTGTCTTTCGTCTGCGGGAACGGTAAATGCGCCGATTTCGGGAATACCGTCGTTGAACTCTTCGTTTGCCGAAAGGAATGCATTAGGTGCGCTGTTTGCGTCCGTTGCGCCGACTGTGGGGTCAAATGCAAAGACAGAACTTGCGATTTCTTCTGCCGAAATATCACCTTGAACAATCGAGCCGACCTGATGTGCCATACCTTTGTCGAAGTTATCGCCGTTACGGAAGAAGCCTTCGATTTGTTTTGCGTAGGTGATGATGTTGATAGACATACCCGCCGTTTTGACAAGTTGTGCAAGGACGACCTGTTTCAGGGCGATGGGGTTGGAATAGATTTGCGAGGAAGTGATTGCCACGCCTTCGTCGTAAATCAAGTCAACGGGAATAGTGTATTTGGTTGACTGCGGAGCGTTGTTGAAACCGCCCTCGTTCTTCTGGTTGTGGTAAGAGCCGTTGTTGGTCGCGCCGAGTTGTCTAAATCTCGGAGCATAGGGCAGTACCCTCATAACGTCGATGTAAGTAACGTCCTCAACGTCTTCCGTTTTGGTGTACTTATCGATAACGCCTTTTCCGTTGATGTGTTGAATTTCGGGGAAAATATTTTCATATACTAACATTGAACTTGCGTGTTCAACGTCAAAACCGTTTACTGCTTTAAATGCCATAGTTGTATCTCCTTATAATTGAATTAGTTTTTACAAAAACTGTTTCGCATAATTGTCAAAGGTTTCGTTTGCGTACTTATCCTTTTCGATAACGCCTTGACGACTTATGTTGCCAAAGTCTTTGTTTTCGTATTTGTCTTTTAAGCCGTTAGTTTCTTCTTGCGACTTTGCGAGTTGGTCTTTAAGGTCGGTGTTTTCCTTGACAAGTGCGTCGAATTTCGCCTCAAACGCGGACAATCTTTCCATAAGTTCGTCTTTTGTTACAAGGTCTTCAACGCGAACACCGTTCCCTACGGGTTCAACTTCTTGTACCTCGGGGGTTTCAGTTTTGGGTTCTTCTTTGATAGTTTCTTCTTCAACAACCTCTTCTTTTTCGGGCTGTTCTTCTTCAACAGTCTTTTTTTCCTCGACAGGCTGTTCTTCTACCTTTTCTTCTTGTTTTTTCTGTTCCGCCTCGGGGACTTCCGTTGTTTTTTCCGTTGCTTTAATTTTCCACATAGTTTTACTCCTTTTTTGTTAGATTTCTGCTTAATTTCGTCTTTGGTTTCATCGATAAATCTTCTACCAACTTGCGAACGGCGTATTGCTCTTCGGCAGTCGTCTTTTTAGAGCCGTAAAGCATTTACACTACTTACCTTTGTGCTTTCGTGCGCTTTTATATATTATTATACGCCTTTCTCAAAAAAAACTATTTATTCCACGATGACAACATAGTATCTTGCTGTTTGTCGCGCCTTGCTTTTGTTTCTTTAAGATACGCAATTTCGCGGTCTTGTTCGTCTTTGGTTAAGGCGTTGCCGTAGGTCATCTTGACGTACAATTCTTCGCTCATATTGCCTGCGCTGAAACTGTCGCCGTTTGCCTTTTGCCTTTCGATAAAAGGTGCTTGGTCTTCCGCTTTCAAGATGATTTCGACAGGACCGTGGTTGTAATAGTACATCATTTCCCTCAAAAGTTCGTTGATTTCGGGAGCATTGAGTTGAATTTGTCCTTTCAGCCACGTATCGCTCTTTGTTCTTTCGCTGACAATCTCGGTAGCCGTTCTTGCGCCTGCGCCCTCGCTCAAAAATGAGGCAATCGAACTTGCGGACACGTTGAGTTTGAACGCACAGTCTTTATAGATATTCTCCATTTGCGTACGCATATCGTCGCCACGGAGCAAAAACTGAATAGGCGTGATTTTATCACTATCGCCGTTTATGCTCGCAATCTTCTGATAAAACCTTTCGCTCAACGCCCTGTCTTCATACGCTGGGTCGTCTTTGTTCCAAAACTCTTCGGGGACTAACGCTCTTGCTCTTGCAAGGTCAACTTCGTTCTTCTCAAAGTATTTCATCTGGTCGTACTGGAAGTTTTCCGTAAACAATATATCGCCGATAGGTTGTCCGAACTGCGTGTTCGGAATTTGCGGTATATCGTCCGTAAAGCGGAGAAGATAGCACCCTAATGAGTTTGTGAAAGGCAAGTATTGTTCTTCGTCCAAAACAACGCTGGGGAAATGGGACTTCACGTATTCTTTTATTTTGGGCGGGAGATTTTTCCAGTTTACGCGTGTCGCATTGTTTTTTGGACGACTTTGGACTTCGGTTTGCAGGTTTGCGGAGGCTTTGTAAATACTTGCCTTTACACAGGGTTTGTTTTCTTCGTTGAAATATCTTTCTTCGCAAATACCGTAATGGTCTTTTTCACCGCTCGGGTTTGTGTTATGCACAGCGTCAAAGAACACTTTTACGCTTATAACCTTTCCGTTGGGGTCTATATCGGCAAAGAAAGTGTCTATCCTATGCGCGGTTGCATAGAGTTCCTTGTCGCTCCTATTGAGTTTAAGCAAGGAAGTTCCGCCTGCTATTGCGAATTTATGCGCTTTTTTGATAGCCTTATAAAACTTTGTTCTCTTTGCCCATTGCGTAGCGAACTGATAATCCGCCCCGATACCGCTGAAATCAATGCCGTGTGCAAAAAGCATATTGTTCAAGCCCGTAGCAATGCTTTGCAACATTCTTTGCGGGACAAGTCCGCTTTGCTTGTTGTGGAAACCGTTTACCCACCCGTCGTAGCACGACAAACACCTGTTAAGATAAATAGCATAGAAAGAGTAATAATACTCGGGAGCCAAAAGATAGAATGTGTTATTTACATAGAAGTCAAAGTAATTCCCGAGCGTATTGTCGTTAAAGCCCACTGTATCAATATCAAAAATTTGTTGGCTCATAAGAAATCTCCTTATTTTTGTGCTTTTTTATGGCTTTGGCTTATTTTCTTTCTTGTTGCTTGTCTTTGTTCTTCTTTCACTACGTTTGTTTGCAGTTCCTTAAAGAACGCGGCAAGTTTGTCGCTTGAACACACTGAAACGAGTTGCATAAACTCGTCAAAGTCTTGGCGTAAACCTTTAATTTCGCTCAAAAACTCACAAAAACAGTTAAGAATAAGCCTATTTGCCTGCGTTTGGTCGCTGATTGCGGATAAAATGTCGTCTTGTTTCATTACGTCAAGGACTTCTCTGTCGATATTGCCACCTTCGGTTTTAATGTTTTCCATATTATTCTCCTTTTTCGTCGTCGGTCAAGTAAAGTTTCATCAATGCGCTTGCGTTCCTAAAACTCTGTTTCGCTTGGATAAGTTGTTTTGTGGTTTCTGTAAGAACATTGAGGAAAGCAATTCGCACCGCCTCGTCTTCGGTTTTCCCCGAGCCCTCAAAGCCGATGTCTTTCAAAAATTCTTCTTCGGTCATCTTGGCGTGTCGGGAAAAAGTCTTTGCTATAATGAAATTCATAAGATTGTCAGCGGTTCTTTCTTCCGCTAACTGTTGTGCCCTTTTTTCGTCCATACAAATTCTCCTTATTTCTTAAAGCCTGCTAACTTTTTAATGTCGGTGTAATGCGCTTCTTGCTCGTAGTTTCTCTTTCGTATCGGGAAAGAAAGGTTATAGCAATTACTGTAATACGGCACAAGCGCGTACTCTAAACTGTCGCACCCGTCGTTCTTAATACTCGGGTCTAACTTGCCTTTTTTGTATCTTTGTGCCTCAATCTCTTTCACAAGCCTATGTTTATTCGGTTCGCCGTTCCACATAGACGTACCCTCGTTAAGGATAGTAAGCACATTATACGCAAAAGCATTCTTTATTATGCCGAGGTTGACGTCTTTCTTCTTCATCGTAAAGCCTTTAATGTCGATATACTTCCACATTTTTTTTCTCGGCGAGGTTTTTTTCAAGTGCTTTAATTGTGCAATAAACGGGCTTGCCGCGCCGTCTACGCTCAAAATGGTATGCAGTTGATTATACGCTATCCCGTACTTATCGTCCAAAAAGCCCAAAAACTCGTCCAACAAATCGCACTGTTCTGTCGGCGCAAGAGTTTTGTTCGTTTCCGACGGGTCGTCATAGCACACTTCAAGCGTTTGCGCCGTTCCGTCATCGAGTATTGCAACAGGCGTAACAAAAAACGTGTCATTCGCGGTCGCGTGGTCTATGCCTATAATAAGAGTAACGATGTAGTGTTCGTCTAACTGATAGGCTCTCTTGTAGTTCTTATCTCTTGTAAACTGCGGGAAAACAACGTCGCTCGTACTCGCAAATATGTCGCCCAAAAACATTCGCCGAAACTCCGTGTAGTTTACTTTCTTGTAGTTCTCTATGTAGTTTCGCGTTTGTTCGTTTAACAGTTCCCATATATTATAGCAATTCGCATAAATATAACACCATTCGGGGTCTTGTTTTTTCTCATTTACAAAGTCTATAAACCAGTGTCCTATCGTTTCGCTGTTGCCTACGACAATCATTTTCGCTTCCATATCCAGTTGGCGAATAAAAGTCGCAATAGACTGCTCAACCACGTTCGCGTCCTTATTTTTCTGCGCTTCTTCAAACAGCACCAAAGACAGTTTATTCTTCGTCGAAATACCTCTTGTCCTTTGTCCGCCCTTGCTATCCGTAATCGGATAGAAGAACGTCCCGCCTTGCTGTCCCTTATGCACCACCCTATCGTGGGATTTCGGAATGTACCAGTCGCACGACACATCGTCGCCCACATCGTAGTTCGAGTTCTTCAAAAACTTCTCAATCTCGTTGATGATACTGTCCTTAATTTCCGTCGCCGTCGCCTGCAAAACCACAATGTCCCTGTCAGGATATTTGTTTATAAACACCCACCAAATAGCCACAAGAATACTCGTCTTGCCCGATATACGCCCCGACGACAAAACAAAATATCTGTAATTGTCATAAAAAATCTCTTTATACACATCGGGTATCAGCAAATTGTCCGCCGACAACCCATTGTTATTCAACAGTTCCTTGTCCATCTTCTACCACAAAATCTTTCGTTTCCAGCACAACCTTATTGCGCTCGTCTTCCAACTCTTCCTTTTTGCTCGCGTCAACAATGTTCACCGTTATCCCGCCTATCTGCAAGTTGTCAATGTTCGGTAACATATTCAGCCCCAATATGCGGTCAAGTTCCTTTCGCGCCTTAATTCGCACGTCTACATCGTCCACTTCCTCAATCTTGACCGACTTAATCTTCCCGTTCTCGTCTTTCGTCGTCGTCTTCTTGTAACTCTTTATCTTGCCGTTAAGTATGTCCCGATAAAATTGTATCCGCCTCGCCGTCTCTCCGTCCGCCCCGTCTATCGTCTGCAACAACTTCTCCGCCTTATCCTGCAACGCCAGCGCGTCCACCTGCCTGTTTAACAAACTCTCCTTCTCCGTGAGTTCCTTCGCCCGCCTGTTCGCCAACAACCGCTCTATAAGGTCGCTCATTACCTTGTTGTCCCGCTCCATTATCCACGCCGCTTGACTTACGTTCTTCGCCCCGTACCCACTCATCTTGTACGACTGCGCCTTCCCGTACCCCTGCCCCCTAAAATCTACGTACTTCCGCTGCTTTTCGTTCAGCCCCTCGTACGCCTTTTGCTCATCTACCGTAAAACACGCGTATCTCTTCATATCCGCCTCCTATTTATTATTATACGCCTTGCTCTATATCCCCTATATAGGTCGGGTTAAAATGGGCACCCTGCCATTCCCTCTGATACCTTGGGGGGGTATGGGGGGTCTATCCTCGCTCTCTCCCGCGCCCGTAAAAGCCCTTGTATGACACGAAAAGGTGTCGGACGTAAAATCTATCTATCGCGCCCATAAAATGCCTTGTAGGTGCCTTGTAGGGCTTGAAAAGGGCAACTGCGGCTTTCTTGGCTGTTTTCTGATGTCGGCGGCGGGTGGGTTCGGCTGTGTACATATACACGCACGCGCACGCGTAAGGGCTATGTTTAGAAAACAAAACAAAGTCGGCTCGGCTGTGTTCGGATACATCACTTTAATGCGTTAAAGCGTAAAAGTAACGGCAAGCGTCTTTCCGATGTTTAGAAAACAAAACTTACTTCACTGCGTTAAAGTGTCCGCCGCCTGTTTAGTACGATAAAGCGGCTCTTGTTTAGAAAACTAAACAGTTTAGCGCACTAAACCAACAAAGTGTCTATCATTAGTTTAGCACATTAAAGTGAAAAAGCGTTGTTTAGAAAACAAAACAACGGCTCTCTTATCTGAAAAGCGGCAAACGGTCGCGGGCTGTCCTGTCTATGTGTATACGTACACACACGCGCGCGTTGGCTCCGTTCTTTCTCTTTCGGTCTTTTCTTATCCGAAAAAACTCTTTTTTCTTTTTCATTCTTTCTTTATATATTTCTTTCTTCTTTTTCTTTTTTCTGTAAAAGCATAATTCTTTTCTTTCTTTCTCTTTCTTAAAAAAAGCAAGTACTAGTAATATACTTATAGTTATTACTTAAAGTAAGTGCTTCTAATAATAAAATA
>ULPT01043503.1_pt1 | contig 19312 bp, 28 predicted proteins | sample 1953751 | NCBI WGS metagenome assembly ULPT01 (sample SAMEA4835636, study PRJEB28245) | human gut metagenome | biome: gut microbiome; material: fecal sample | place: Denmark | collected 2008 | reverse complement strand
CCCGCCATACGTCCAATTTTCTTAAAATGGTCTGCCATAATTTTTGCCTTTCAGATTTTTTGTTTCGGGGAAATGGGGCGCAAACGCGCCCCAGTTTTTCTGCACTAAACAAACTTGCCCATCGCTTTGGGGCACTCGTTTATGATTGTGTACTTCGCCCACGTCGCGCCGCGTCTGCCGCCGCCGAGGTCGGGATACTCTTCGCTCCAAACGTCCTGATTGAGCGATATGGAGAACTTGTCCATATCCAGCAGATAGCCGCGCCCGCGAATCGCGTCGGTGAGCTTTCCGCCGTTTGTCATACCGAGGAACAGGTCGGGAATCACGACCACAATTCCGAAGTCCGACTCGTAGATTTTCACCGAGCATTCGATTTTCTTCGAACCCGCAACAAGCGTGGTGCGGAGAATGTTGTTCGACTCGCCGTTCGTGCGGCTGAAGCCCGTGATTGCGCGTTGAAGCGCGGGCATCGCAAAGAGCTTAAACTTCGCGTTCGCATTGCCTGTTCCCTCGTAGGCGGCTTGGAGCACAGCCCCGAAAGACTTTTCGTTGAGCGCGCTTGTCGTAGCCTTTGCATTCGCCGACATACGGGCGTTCGCGGGAATGTTTTCATTGTCCGCGTCGAGGAACTTGCCCAGCCCGCGCATATGGTTGCCCGATTTTTCGTCAACCCATTCCGCTTCTTGGTCGGAGCCAATCGCCGCTTCGATGTCGCGTTTCAGCTCGATTGCCGAAAGCATTTTCGCGCGTCCCACTTCGTCCTTTACGCCTGCGGGGTCTGCGTCGTTCTGCTGTCCGCGCGAGACTTTCCACGCCCTGTGCTGAATCTGCGTGCGCTGTTGAATGACCGTGCGGTTCTTCGCCTTGTTGTCGAACTCGTCAACGTCGCGTCCGTCCGCAATCGTGTCGGTGCTTACGTCGTCGAGATTGTCGGCATAGTATTCGAAAACGTCGCTTCGAACCTTCCTGTACTTTCTCGACGAGGAGAATATGGGAGTGGACGTGGGGTCGCATAGCGTGAGTATGTCGAGCTTGTCCATTCTGTTGTTGATGACATTGTATTCCGTGGCTTGTGCCATAGATAAAACCCTTTCTTAATCAAACATTTTGCTTGCGAAATCGAGTTTCACCGAACCGTCTTCGTTGAACGCGTCGGGCTTTTGCGCAACCTGCGCCGAATCCGACGGGGCGGCGGGCGGAACATTCCGCGCCGCGCCCTTGCCCGCGCGCTTTTCCCTGTACTTTGCCTCTATTTTCGAAGCCGCCAGTCCGCGCCAAGCATAGTGCAAAAGCACCTTTTTGTTCGCCTCGAAGAACCTGTCCGAAAGCTGTTCGTTTATCCATTCGTCCTCAGCCGAACCCTCCTTGAAGTCGGGAAAAGTCTTCGCGATGAGCGCGTCGTTTTCCTTCGCCTTTTCCGCGAGAGCCGAACCAAACGAAAGCTTCCCGCGCTTCGCGGGAATGCGCTCGTCCAAGTCGGCGTTGAGGATTTTCAAATAGCCCGCAACCTGCTCCCTCGTGTAGACGTTTCCGCCGATTTCGAAGTCGGGGTCGGAAGAAGACAGAAGCGCAAGCACCTTGTCGCGCTCCGCCCTCGTGTCCGCCGCATATTTGTCCAACTCCTCAACCGTGGCTATCCGCTCTACGGGGTTTTCCTGCTGCGTGTTTTCGTGTTTATGCTCCGAACGACCGCTTTTGAGGGCTTCGATTTCGCTTTCAAGCTCCCTTATCCTATCGTCCTTCGCCTTTTTCTGCGCCGTAAGCTTGTCCACGCGCTTCTGCCAACCGCGCGCGCTCCGCTCGAACGGATTGCCCGCGCCGTCGTCGGCATTGCCGCCGTCCTGCCCGCCTTGCTCTCCGCCTTCGCCCGAAGCACCGCCACCGTCCGATTCGCCCGCGCCGTTCTGCGAAGCCCCGTTTTCGTCGGAAGTTTCGCCGCCGCCCGTTTGAACGTCCGTATCGTTATGCTCCGTTCCGCCGCCGCCTTCGCCGTCGGAAGGTTCACGCGCCGCGGCGGCTTGCCCGCCGTCAACCGCAAACGCGGAAGCAAGCATTGCCTGTGCGTCGATGTCGCCTACTACTCCGTCCGCATTCGCGTTGCCGCTCGGCGCGGAAGAAACCGATTTATTTTGTGCATCCTGCATATTCAGATTTTGTGTTGAGGTTCAGAACTCGCAGTCCCGCCGAGGCGGAACAGACCTTTGAAAAATTTCGCAACTGCCGATACCGCGCGCGCCTTGCGCCCGTATCGGGCTTTCGAATAGAGACGCTCGCCTATGTACAACTCCACCTCGCCGCATTGCGCCTTTTCCAAGGCTTCGTCTATGGACGAAAGCAGAAATTCGTACTCGTAGATTCGCCCCGAAATTTTGAGCATATCGTCGGCGTTGGTGCTCGCGGCGGCGTCGCTTACCGCCTGCTCCTTGTTGCGCACAAGCCATTCCACGAAGAAACGCGCCTCGTCGTTGAGTACGATAGCCCGCACCGCGCGGACAAATGGGTCTGCCTTTTCGTTCTCGCTCATTGCACCGCCTCCGTGTCGCTTGCCAAGCCGCTCGCGGGTTCTGCGCCGATGCGCCCGATGACCGCGTTCCTGTCCTGTTGCATCTGGAATTGAAGCTGCTTGGCGTAGTTTTGGAGGGCATTGGCAAAGTCCGCGTCCTGCGCAAGCCGCGCCGCAACGCTCGGAGTCTGCGCATACTGCTGAACGAGCTGCAGCCTAAGCTGCGCGTTGCAGTGCTCGGGTGCATTCACGGGTTGCGCCGAATAAATCGCCGCCAAATCGCCCTGCGTCTCCAAGACCTCGCGGCGGTAGGAATCCTCCTCCGTCGCCACAAGATACTTCACTTCGTCGGGGAACATTCGCGAAAGCAGACGCTTCAAAAGACGCGAAGTGTTCACCGAACCCGTCCTATCGAACGCTCCGATGAACTTCGCCGCCACGTCGAACTTCTTCAAAAACAGGTCGAAGTTTTCGTCCTGAACGTCGAATACGATAGTGAAGGAAAAATCGCCGCCCGCCAAATCGCGGTTGATTTCCACGAAAGAGCCGTCTGGTTCGTCAACGGGCGTAAAGAGGGTTCTGTCCGCGCCGAACGCGCGGTAGAGAAAATATACCTGCTCCAACACGCGCGAACACGCCGCAAAAAATCCGTCGATAAACTTCTGCTTTTTGATTGAGATTTCCGAATTTGCCGTATCCCCGTTGGAACAGCCGAAACGCGCCATAAGCTCGGCTTTGAGCTGCCCCTCCACATTCTCGGAAGCGGCGGCATTGCCAGAAGAGCGGAACTCCTCCATAATCTTGAAGTCCGCCCCGCTTACGGGAATCCAGACCCCGGGGCGGTACTCCGTGGGCTTGCGCCCCGCGCGGTAGAGCTTGGGCGGATTTATCTCAATGCTCGTCCTGTCGATACGCGCGTCCTTCTGCGTCTTGATTTCGCGCTGTCCGCCCTCGGCGATTTCCGCAACACCTCTGCTGTCGAAAAGCTCGCGCTCCACATTCTCGCGCGTATACGCAACAAAGGGGAAACGCTGGGGTTCTACGTCGTACTCGCCAGCCTCCGCATACAAATCGCCGACCGACGGCGCAAAAACGCAATAATATAAGCCTACAGTCCCGTCCGCGCCTCGCGCTTTGTAGTAGGCAGTGCAAATTTCAACGCGCCTGTAGTCGGGCTTGTTCGCCGAAACAATGCTTGCCGAATCGGGAATGTCGTCATACTCGCCCTTTGCGTTCAACGCCTTTTCCGTAAAAGCCTTGTTCCAGCCCGCCGACGCCGCACGCGCCCTCAAATCTGCGGGAGAGAGCCACTCGCGGACGAACACATACGGCGCACTCTCCAAATCGTCCACATTCTTCGGACAGAAAAAGTCCACACCCACGCGGAACGCACGCAAACTCACCCTGTCCGAAACCACACGCTTTACGCGCCGCGTAGCCACTCCCACCGTCTTCAACTGCGCAAGGAACATCTCCGCTTTCGCTCGCGTGGGAACGTCGTAAAATTCCATAACATCGGCAATCGCGCCCTCGCTCAGCGAGCCGTTCATCTCGTCGTTAATGTAGGTTGCAACGTCGGCACTTGCCGCCGCAACTTCGCCCACCCCAACCGACTCGTCCACAAATCCCTCGCGACGCTCCCAGAATACGCCCATTACAGACTTTCCGTGAGTCAAGCCCCATTGAAGCCACAGCTCCGTTTCGCGCCGCGCCTCTGGAATCGCCGACTTAAAATACCACTCCGCAAACTGCGAAATCCTGCCCGCCATTTCATAGTCGCCGCCCGTACGCGGAATCGCCGTAATGCGCGCCTTGAAAAGCGAACGCATAGCCGAAGCCGCCAAAGACTCTATGATGTCGTCAACAACAAATGTCCTCAAATCGCTCGCGCCGTCCCACGGAAAAACCTTGCCGTTTTTGTCCGCGTGCTTTCTGCCGTCGGGCGACATTCCCGCCCATTGGCAATAGCGCACGTCCTGCATACGGCGGTAGTAAGCCGCCGCGTCCGAAAGGTCGTTTTTCGCGTTTTTGTAGAGACCTATAATGCGGTTGACGTCGGGCTTTCCGCCCGCCTGCAAAATGTCGTCTCCGTCTGTGGTTTCGCCGTGCATACGGCAAATTCTGCCACACGGAAACAAAAAGGGATAAAAAACGGGAATTTGGCGACAATCGGCGACAAATTACCTTTTGCCCTTGCGCGCGCGCGCGCGTAAAACGCCGCCTATGGAAAATATGGAAATGTTCGCCCCTGCGGAACTTAGCGAATGCGAAAACATCCCCGCCTCCGCGATGGCAAAAATCCGCTCCGACGAAGAGGCGGGACGCTATACCGCGCAGGGAATCAAGAAACGCAAGCCGCAACTCTACCAAGCCGCAATGGCGTTAATCGGTAGCGGCGTTCCGTTCACCTATATCGCCGAAGTGCTCGGCGTGCATTTCTACACGGTCGAGGCAATCGCCCAAGCCGAACCCGAATACATCAACAAATGCAAGGAACGGCTTTCCAAAATGGGCTTCGCCGTCTCGGAACGCGTAATGGGCAAAATCGCCGACAACCTCGACAACCTGAGCCTTAGAAAAACCGACGACTTCTATAAGGCAACCCTCATCGCAAACAAACTTTCCGAAACCGCAAACCTGCTTTCTGGCGGCGCAACCGAACGCGTCGTCATAGAGGAAAAGAAACAATACAATTCCGCAGAGGAGTTCGAGCGCGACATCTGGAAGGAGGGCACAATAGATGTATAACCTCGTCGAACCCTACAAACCGCGCCACCCCATATTCACGCTTCCGCGCGGACAACGCCTGCGCGAACTCGTCGAAAAACTGGGCGAAGCCGAGTTCAACCGCCGAATGGAAATCCGCAACGACCGCATACACGCGGCGGAGCGCGACCCGCTGCGCAACGGCGTACGGCTCAAACAGTGGGCAATGGTCGAGGAACGCCTGAAAACCGATAAAATCGTAATCTGCCTCGGCGGCAACCAAAGCTCCAAGTCGGAACTGGGCGCATACCTTACCGCCCGAACACTCTGCTACGGCGCGTGGTGGAAAAGCGGCGATAAGCCCGTAAAAGTCGCCTGCCTGCATACGCTCTCCGATTCGTCGATACGCCAACAACAGCCCTACATCTACAAATACCTGCCGCCTGAATGGCGCAATCTCGGCAAAGTCGGACGCATAACCAACATCTGCTACACGCAGAAAAACGGCTTTTCGCAAAACGCATTCATCACGCCCGACGGCGACGAATGCTCGTTCTTCAACTACCAACAAGACATCGACGCAATACAGGGCTATACGCTCGACTTCATCTGGGCTGACGAACTCCTGAACGGCGAATGGCTCAAAGAACTTCCGTTCCGCACAATGGCGCGCAACGGCAGAATCCTCATCACCGTAACATTGATTCACGGAATGATAGGGGCGATAAAGCAGGTTCTCGACTACTGCACAATCAAACAGACCGTCCCCGTCAACCCCGAACTTTTCACCGACGTTAGCGAAACCTCCAAACTCGCGCGGGGCTGTCCGCCTATGCACGTTCCGATTCTCGCCGTGGACGAACGCACAAAGAAAAGCGTCATCTGGCTGCATACCGAAAACAACCCCTTCAACCCGAAAACGAATTTGATGGATTCCGTCGCAAACAAGCCGCGCGAATACGTTCTTATCCGCGCCTACGGCTATTGCGAATCAACCGCAATCTCCGCATTTCCGAAATTCGACAAACGCGTACATTGCCTCACCCCCGAACAATTCCGCAAAAACTCCGAAATCTTGGCGGGCAAATACACAGTCTATATGTCCGCCGACCCCGGGGGCGCGAAGCCGTGGGTTTTCAAATACTACGTCTGCACGCCCTGCGGCTTTAAATTCCTTATCTACGAATCGCCCGACTTCGAAGAGTTCGGTGCGTGGGCTGAACCGCCCGACAAGGACAGCCCGCACCCCAAATGGAAACGGGGCGCGGCACACGCGGCATACAGCGGCGCAAGCATAATCGCCCTTAAAAAGCTCTTCAAAAAGATAGAGACCGAAACACTGCCGAAAATCCTCGGACGCAAAACCCCGCCCGAAATCTTCGAACGCTATATCGACCCGCGAATGGGCGCAATGACAGTTCCGTCGGCCGAAAACGAAACGTCGTTCATCGACCTTATGGAGGACGAACAAATAATCAACGGCAAGACCGAGGGCGAACCCGTGCACTTCATCGCCGCATATAGCGGGGCGAGCGGACACTCCTCAAACCCCGTGGAAGCGTCGGTTTTCATCATCAATAACGCGCTCGACTATAACCCCAAAGAACCGCTTTCAATGTCGAATACCCCGCATTTCTTTATCCTCACCACCTGCCAAAACTCCATAACCACCTATGAAAACTACTCCCTTGCAAACAGCAAAGACTGCCCGCTTAAGGACTTCCTCGACCCCGACCGATACTTCCATAATATGGACGCCCAGTACGTCGAACCCCATTCCGAAGAATATCTCAACGCCCTTCAAACGGGAAGCTACTGACAGCCCCGATGAAATCCTTTCAAAACTTCTGCCCGCTCGCCGCAGATATAGTCGCATCGAACTGTCGCGGCGCACGGGCTTAACCCAGTCCCAACTCAAATATACCGAAACCACAGCCCTGAAAAAACTGCGCAATGAAAACCGTAAACGAACTCAATAAACTCACCGAGGAGAAATTCTCCGAATACGCCAATACAAAATGCACACTGCACGAACTTACCGCATTCGCCGCGGCGGAAAACTTCGCCTCACTCAAAAAGCCGTACCGACTGGAAGTGCAGGAAATACTGTTCGAGAACTACGGCAAAACGCTTCCCGAAAACATCGCGTGGGAAGTGCTCGCCGAAGCCGAACTTGTCGGACAAATAACGGGCAATATGCCCAACCCCAGCTACCGCAAGGCGAAGATAGACGCAAAACTTCTGGGCTATAACATCACGCTCATAGGAGTCGTGAAAATCCCCAATAACGCGCGCAACGGCTACAACAGGGGCACATTCGTAAAACTCAAAATCACCAAAGACGAAAATATTTTCGAACTCGCCGAAGCATAAAAAAAGGGCGCATTCGCGCCCTTAGTTATTCGTTATTCGTTATTCGTTTTTCGTTCTTCAAAACGGTTCTTCCACCGCGCTTCCGTCGTCGCCGCTCGGCTCTTCGGAAACCCTCGGCGCACTCCTGCGCTCGTCTGGCGGGGGCGGAGCGTCGTTTTTGCGCCCGCCGCCGATGAACCCGAAATTGCGCACGTCGCACACAAAATGGGCTTCGCGCCTTTCGTCCGTGTACTGGCGAAGCTCGCCGCTTACCACAATCGGAGAACCCTTTTCGAAAAACTTTGCGATGTTCTCGGCGGCTTTATTGTAGGCAACGCACCACAGAAACGTCGGCTCTTCGTCCTTGCCCGCATTGCAGGCAACCGTAAAGCGCACAACGGGAGTTCCGCTCTTTGTTTTTTCAAGCGCGGGAGTCTTCGTCAAATTCCCGCAGGCTGTAATCGTAGGTCTCATATTCTATCGTTCCTTTTGTTTTGGGTTAAAATTCCGCGCAACGCCGACAACACAGCCGAGCCACGCATAGTTTGTTTTCTTTACGCGCGCCCGCAAACCGAGCCGCGCGGCAACCTTGTAGAAAAGCTTCCTGTCCGCCTCCGACTCCAAACGCACGGGAGCGGAACGCGAATTTTCCACAAGCCGCTTCATATAGTCGAAACGCGAAAGCATTTCCTCAAACACCATAAAACTTTCCTTTCGTTTTTAGTTCCCCAACGTGTTCTCCGTCGTCTGCGGCGACAAACGGCAATTCTGGGTGAACGGCAAACTCCACAAGACAGAGATTGGCAATGTCCACCAAATGCTCGCGGTTCTTGTCCGCCTCGTACAACGCAAGCCGCTTTTTAATGCTTCCCACATTGTCGTAGTTGTGCCTGCCCACCTGCGCGGGGAGCGCGCCGTAGCGGAAATAACCCATCGCCATTCTGTTTCGCATAGCGTCCTCGAACTCGCGCGACCATTGCATTTTGTAGATTTCGTCGAGCGACGGCGCGGGCGCACAGGGCGGGAAGATTCCCGCGCGCGCCAAGAGCCGCCCGCGAATCACGTCGTGCTCGCACATCGGGTGAACGTCATTCATCTTCCGCTCCGAAAACGCACCTGTCCCACGCCTGCAACATAAAGCTTTCCGCCGCCGACGCCTCGGCAAGCAATACCAACAGCCGCAAAATGCGCTCTTGCCCGACATTGCCCTTGTATGCTTCCATAGCCCCAGCGCGCGCCAAATTGAGGTTCGCCTTGAACTGCTTGTCGCATTGCATAATTTCGCAACCGCGACGCGCAAATTCAATGCGCTGCTTGAAGACGGACTCCATTTCGTCCATTATGGCTTCCTGATTCGTTTCGTCGTCGTTTAGCTTCATTTGCTATTTCTCCTGTCGGTCATAATTCGCGCAAGCCTACTCTTGCGGATGTGTGTTTTCTGTTTCTGCGGGGCGGGGCGTACAATCAGTCCGCGCTCAACCGCCCGTTCTATAAGCTCCTTGTTCGTCATCTTATAACCTTTCCGCCGAAAGAATGTTTTCGTACATCGAAAATATCGGGATTCTCACGCCAACCAGACGCAGACGGTAGCAATCGCCTTTCCGAATCCGCGCATAGACATCTGAGGAATCGAACTTCAAACGCAAAAATTCGTCCCTGTTCGCGTAAACGCCAGTGTTCGCGTAAATCAGATAAAACGAACCGTCCTTGTCCACCTTTACGGCTTTGTCTTCAATTCGGCAGATAACTTCGTGGTCGTTGAATACAAATAGATACAACGCCGCAAGACCTATAAAGCCGAATACAAGAAAACATACCAAATTACTCTTCATATCACTTTGCCTCTCCGATTATATAGTTGATGTTTCGCAAATCGATTTTGGCGATGTCCACACCGCGCTTTTCAACCTCGGCCGCGAACAATCCCAAAAGCATTTTTTTAAAGTTGAAATACCGCTCCGTCGGCTTGCGGTTTGCATTAAATGCCTCGACCGACTGTTTGCCGAACTCCTTTACGTGCTCCTTTTTTGCAAAGCCTATGATTTTGTTTCGGGCGATTGTCTCGCGCGAAAGCGTCGATGTCGTCTCAATTTCCCGACGCTCTTTTAAGAGAACATCGTAACGGTTTTTGTCCGTCTCTTTGTCGACGAGAAACCCTGTAAAATAGCGGCGCGGCGTAGAAAGCACGCGCCCCGAAATTGCAATGTAATAGTTGGCGTTAATCATCTTGCGCCTCCTTTGCTGTGCCACGCGGGGTATTCACGAGTAGCCATAGGTTCGGATACAGATTTGCAATTTAAATCATAAAAGTTGTGCCTCTTCCCCGTTGATTTGAAAAAGTACGGAATGTTGTGTTCTTGGGCTTGCCGCAACAGATTGTTTGCGTGTCGCGAATCTAAACTACGGCACTTTAAGATAGGGGCTTTTTCGCCGCCGACAATTATCCAATCGATTTTTTCGGCGTATTTTGAAATATCGATTGCCCCGAGCAGCGGCTCGCAGCTTAAAAACACTTTGCGGTCGAGATGTTTGAGCGCGAACATACGTTCATCTAAACGCGCTTGATTCTCGGCGGTTATACCGAAGTGCACGTTTGGCGGAATGTCGTCGCCCAAATCCTTGACGTGGCTCGCCAATATCGCCGCACGCTTCGTCAGAATCATAAAACGGAGGTTTTCGCACTCGGGAAAAAGCCACCACAATGAAAGCCTGATTCCGTCGGAAACGTTTCCGTCAAAGAAATCCGACATCGAATTTACAGACACCATTTCGACAACGTGCCGACGCTTTGCCGACGCGTTGAGTTTGAGTACTTCCTCGGTCGCTTTTTCAATTCTAAAATGGCGGGGCTTGTCGCCCCAGCAGTCCACTTTAAAACGCTTTGCAATCGCCCGCGCATAGCAGTTTTGACAGGCTTCAGAAACTTCCGTGCAACCCCACCAGAAATTAACGGTATGGTCGCACCACTCTATTTTAGTATTTTTCATTGCCGATTCCTCCACGCGTCGATTTTGCGTATAGAACAGGTCGTAAACCGCGTTCGCGCAAAGCTCTTCATTCGTGAGGTACGCTATCAGCCCAATCAAAGCCAACCCCAAACCGTGGTTCAAGTTGCCACTGAAACACAACACCGCGCCGATTAACACAAGCCACGCGCCCACAAAGCGTTCAATTCTCCTGTTATTTATCACCTTAAAATCCTTTCAAAAAAATCACAAAATGCGTCTTCTGTTTCTTGTGCATAACAACGGGCTTTATGTCCGTGAGCTTCAAAATTTCCGAAAGCTTTATCTGTACCTCCGACCATTTGAAAACCAACGTTCCGCCCGCCCGCAAAACGCGGAAACACTCCGCGAATCCGCGCCGCAAATCCTCGCGCCAGTCGTCGCCGAGTATCCCGTACTTTTTCGCCGTCCACGCGTTCTTGCCCACGTTCTTCAAATGCGGCGGGTCGAACAAGACCATAGCAAAACTGCCGTCGGCAAACGGAATATTTCGGAAGTCGCCCACCACGTCGGGCGCAACCCTAAACGCGCGGCCGTCGCACAGCGTGCATTCCAACTCGCGGTTGTCCATATAGACAGCCCGCGCGTCGGCTTTGTCGCGCCACCACATACGCCCACCGCAACACACGTCAAGAATTTCACTCATTGCCCGTTCCTTTCAACGCGGCGTTGCACTTGTCAATAATGCTTTGTTCGATTTTTGACAACTCGCGTTCAGCCCGCCAGTCGCGTACATTTCGGCGGATTGCGTCCAACTCATCGGGCGTAAACGTCGGCTCTATGCGTCTGTTCCACTCTTCGATTGCCTCTGCTTTGGAATCCCAAATTCCAGTCCGTGCTTTGCAAAAATTACATTCAACCCGATAGCGGGACTCATAATCCAGCACCGACAAATGAACACTTCCGCAAAACGGGCACGGTTTTAGTTCAAAGTTCATTTTTTCACCTCCTTAAAATCCGCCCAACGGACAACCTTCATTTCGATTGGGCGTTCGGGGTAATGCGCGTCAAAAAATTTCCAAAAATCGTACACATCGCCAAACCCGTCGCGTCTTACAAGTTCTTCCACTTCGTCGGCGGTAAGCCAAAATTCACCGTCGCGAGTGATTGCGCCAATCAGTCCCGCTTGGTAAAAAGCCACTTTCCCGACACTCTCCACGACCGCCTCGCCGAGCTTGCGGCACTGCTTCGTCCGCAAGCCCGTATACAAGGTGAGCTTGTCGCCCGCCTTGACATTTGCCCATTTCGGCGAGGCGCGGCGGATAGTCTGCCGCTTTTCGCCCGACAAAATCTTTTCGATAAAAACCGTAAAATTGACGTTCATTTTACCGCCTTTCTCTTCGTAGTATTTGCGCGTCGTTTTTTCGCGCAAGTTGCCTTGCGCTCAGAAAGTTTCGCGCCAACTACTATTTTTGCAGGAATTGGTACTTCGTTAGTATTTGAAACATCGGCTTCAATTTTCAAACCGAATGCCGAACGCGAAATCATACCAATCCAGTGTAAGCACCAACCCGCAACGCTTGGGCGCGACAACGGCGAACCCTCGCGAATCAACATACTATGAATGCCGTCAGTGCCCCTGTTGTTGACAAAATAAATCTCCGTCCTGTCGTCGTCCGTCGCAACCTTGAAGTAGAACGGAAACCCGTCAGCCTTGATTCTGTAAGTATCGTAGTTCATTTCGACACCCCCTTTAAGTACTTCAAATACTCTCGATAGTCCCGTTGCGCTTGCTTACACCTTTCGAGGGCAAAGCCCTCTTGTTTGGTGAGTTCTCGGCAACCGCAAACCTCTCTTATCAAATCCATCAGGGCGTTTATCTCGTCCGAAGTAAACGGAATAAACATATACAGTGCCTTCTCGTCCATCATTCGACCTCCATTTCCCAAGTATAGATGTCGTCTACAATTCTCAAACTTACGCCATCAAAAGGAAAAACGTATTTCCAGCGGGTAAGCGAAACATCGCCGCCCAACGCCAAAAAGCGAGGTTCGCCGAGTTGCGCGGCGCATTTTCCCGCATACACTCCGTTCACCCATCGTTTCCCGTTATCGGAAAATGTGTATAATTTCCCGATTTCCAATTTTCCGCTCACTCCGAATTGTTCTTCGCTTATCCATTTGATAACCTTGTCAAGATATTCGTCGCGGGCGGTATTCGACTCAAATAGACGCGTTTTGACTACTTGTATCGGACATAGCCAAACACTATCATCATTAAGACACGGAGCGCCTATTTGCGTATGCGAACCATTACCATTCAATCCAACGGGAGAATCCGAGAATTTCCCCTCCATTTCGAGCACTTGCATAGCAAGCGCGCATTCGAATTTAACAAACTTAATCTTCAAAGATTTCTTCATTTCTCTTCCTTTTCTTTTCTGTTGTATTCGTCTATTGCCTTTTGCACTTCCCATTCTTTCACGGGTTCGTAGTTTTCGCGCGAGTCAATCGGCGGCTTGTCCGAAAGGCTCGGTATCTGCAAAAAGCATACGTCGCCCACGGGAAAAACTTTCGGATGTCCAACGCGGCGTGTTGCCATATCAAACACAATGTCCGCCACAAAGCCCGTCTCCTCTTCGACGAGCTTAAATGGGCTGTCCAGTTTGATTCTCAACGCCCTTATTTGCTCGCCGAACTCACGCGCAAGCTTGCTGTTTTTTTTCGCAGCCCAACTCCCGCGCGGCATCGGCTTAAAGTACTTTTTCAATTCGTCGGGAACGCCGACAACGGAGATGTTTATATCCTCGAATATTCCGTCATTCGACGAACCGATTTCAAAGCCGTACTTTTTGGCAAACTCAAAGGCTACTTTTAGCCCCGCCTTGCGCTTCGCCTGATTGCCTTCAAGCAACGCAATAACGGCGGGCGACTTGATTTTGTAGAAATGGTAATACATAACTCCTACCTTTCGTCCCCGTTGCCCTTGATTACGCCGCGAGCGGCTCTGTCGCGCAGCTTCGCAATGTTGATTTCCGCAACTCGCTCCAGCGTGTAGCCGTACTTTTTCGCAAACCCGCCGACCTCAAACACAATGTCCGACAAATGCGAGCCTTCGTCCGAAAAAAAGCCCGTCCAATAGACGAGTAAGCGCATTATATCTTCATCAAATCTTTCGTCATCGACTTCCGCTTCGAAACAGTCTTTAAGTTCTGCAGAAAATTTTGTACAGTTTTCCCTGTCGTAGTAGTCCGCCAAATTCGCGACAAACCAAAGTATGTCGCCCAATTCCTTGATAAACGCGCGTTCGTCAAACACTCCGTCGCGCCTGCGTTTTGCAAGCTTACCCGCAGCTTCGCCGACTTCGGCAATAAGCCCCAAAGTCAAGTATTCTTCGTTGTTTGCCGTGTCCGTGCGGAACGAGACCGCTGCCTTTTGATATTCTTCAAATGTCATATTAAGCCTCCTTCTTCACAAAATCTTCGGCATTTGCCACCGCCACGCGGCAGTTGTAGAAAACCATATTTTCCGCCACCGTTATGAGCTTGCTGAAACCCTCCGCGCGAAATTCGCAGTACACCTTGTACCACATACCGCCGTTCTCGTTCAGGCATATGAGCTTCACAGTTCCCTCGACAACTTGGCAAAGCCTGCCATAGCCGAAGTTTTCACACGGCAACACCACAAATACCCTGTCGCCGATTACGGGTTTCGAAGGCGCACAAGGCGCGTCCACACATATTAGTTCATTTTTTTTCATTGTTGTTTCCTTTGTTTTTTTTGGTTAGTACTAAGTTGAAATTTCAAATTTCCAAATCGCCCATCACTGGGCTTCCGTCCACAAAATGCCGAATCGGCTTACTGTACTGGTCGCGGAACTGCTTCGAGCGCACGTCAAACCAAACCTGCTTGTACGCCAATTCGCCCGTCCCGTTGCGCTGCTTGCCCACAAAGAACGTCGCGTCGGGTTCTGCCTGAATATCCTTCCAATTATCGCCAACCATTCGCGCGCGCTCCATTCGCTCCGTCTTGGAAATGTTGCGCCATACAATCACCACATTGTGAGCCAAGTCCGTTATAGACTTCGACCCCGAAACATCGTATTTCGTCGGCGGGTTCTTGTCCTCGCGCCGCTTGTCGTTGGGCTTTTTCGCGTGGGCTACAACAAACAAATGGCAGTCGAACTCGATTACAAACTTCGCGAGCTTCTGCATAACCTTTTTGACGGAATCCAAATCGTCCTCGGCGATGTCCAAACACATTACCGAGTCCAGACAGAACAGCCGCACGCCATACCGCCGAGCCGCGTAGGAGAACACCTCGATTACGTCGTCAATTCTCGCAACGCCCACACAGTCGTAGAACATAAAATACTGCTCCAAAAAATCGAACGCGTTCTGGCGCAAGCCCGCAATCGGATAGCCCTCGGCAGTGAAGTCGTCTTTGCACCCCGCAGTCTGACACCAGAGCGAATAGAGCGTCTTGTCTATCGGCACTTCAAGCGACGCAATACACGCCCGCTCGCCGCCGTCCACACAGAGGTTTAGGAGCAAATCGTTCAGCCATTCCGTCTTGCCGTGCCCCGAATATCCCGAAACCACCGTAAGCTCGCCATTGCGAATCCTGAAATGGTCGCCCAAATTCCACGGCATCTTGCGTCCGATATAAGCCTGCTTGCCGTCGAGCCTATCCCAAAGCTTCTGTTTATAGTCCGAGGGACGCTTCAACTGAATCGGGTCGATAGCCCTACTGCAATCGACGGCATTCTTGATGTAGTCGGGATTGTCCAAGAGCAGGTCGTTCGGGTCTTTCGCGGGGGCGGGAATCTCCACAAGCTCGCACCTATGCGCGCCCAAGCGGCGGTAGAGAGTCTGCGCGGCAGACTTGCCCACCTCGTCGTTGTCCATACAGATTTTTATCCGCTCGAAACGCGAGAGCCGCTCCCAGTCGTTGTCAATCCATTGATTGGCGGCGTTTACCTTGCCGTCGGCGGAGTCCGCGTGAGCACCCTGCGGAACGGAAACTGCATTGTATCCGCACATCGCAACACTCATCGCGTCGATTTCGCCCTCGCAAATGACAAGCTCGCTCGCGTCGTCGTCGATAGCCTGCCAACCCCACAAGTGGCAAGTACCGTTCGGGTCTTGCGAACACTCCTTGTTTCCCTTCGCGTTTCGCTCCACGGCAATGTACTTTACGTTTAGCACCTGCGCCTTGTCGCCCTTGCAACTCCATACGGGAAAGGCAATCGCGGGAACTTCCTTTCCGAATCCGCCGAACCACCTGTTGCACTGCTGAACCCTGTATTTTCGGAGAATTTCGGGGGTAAGCCCGCGCTTTTCCGTGAGATAGCGGAATACTTCCGAATCCTCGGAAAGCGGATACAAATGCTTCACCGCTATTTTCCGAACGTCCTTGTCGCTCTTGGCGGTTTCCGAAACCTTGTAGCGGTAGTCCGACGGAGAGGAAATCCCCAGCCAGTCCCGCGCAAACTTCACCGCCTGCGGATAGGTCATTTGGCGTTGAGCCATAATGATGTTGACAATCGAGCCGCACTTGCGCCCGCCGTCGGCAGGCTCGCCGTTCTCGAACCATAACCCGCAATTTTTCGCGTCGGAATCGTCAATGTTGACCACAAACGAATCGCCGCCCCTGTTCGAGTCCAAAATGTCCGAGGCGCACCAATACTTGCCCTTGCGCTTGCCGTTTGGCAGAAACTGCATACAAAACTGCAAAGCCCGCCTGTTGAGCGCGTCGGTTATCTGTCTAAAATCCGAAGCAACAGCCATCACGCGCCTCACATTCCGACGGAAGGTTCTTCATTCTGCCACGCGCCAAGAGGAACACCGAGAGGGGCGGGCTCGGGGTTTTTATTGAATTTTTTTTCGCCCGAAGCCTTCTTTTTTAGGATTTCTTCGTCGAAACACCAACCCTGCCATTCCATCTGCATTGCCTTGTCGAACATCGCCAAGACCTGCTTCACGGAAAGCCCGTCAACATCTATGCAATCGGCTACGACCTTTCCCTGCCTGCGCGCTGTTTCGGGCTTAATGGGCTTGCGTTTTACCGTCTTGCGGTAGTCCACCCACTCGGCGAACTTGTCTTGAAGCCGCTTTATGTCCTCGGGAGAAAGCTCCGCGCCCAAATTTTCGTCCAATCCCAATTTGAAATTTTCCGCACAAGCCACCCTAAGGGGGGTTTGGGGGGTTAATATCTTATCTATCTTATCTATCTTATCTATCGCTTGGGGGGTTGCTTGGGCACTGCTTAGGCAATGCTTAGGCAGTGCTTCACCGTCGCTTGGGCACTGCTTGTAGTCCGCTTGGGCACTGCTTGCCGTTCGCTTATGCTTCGCTTGGCTTTCGCTTCCGCTTCGCTTGCCTTTCGCTTGGGCAACGCTTGTGCACTGCTTGCTCTTTGCTTCGCTTGCTTTTCTGTCGCCGTTTTTCCAACATACGAACAGAGAGCGGTTTACCTCTGCATAGTCGTGAAGACGCACAAGATTCTGGAAGTTTTCCTCGTCTTCGCCAAGCTCCTCAATGAGGTTCAGCTCCAAGAGCGAGCTAAAAAAGAGTCCTTTTTGCCCTTGAAACTTGGCGATTGCCTCCAACTGCTTTTTGGGGAGCAAGTCGGATTTTCTTATTTGGGCAAACGCCCAAAGACGGAGCAGACAGCGCAAAGCCGATTCGCCGCAGGACGAGATGAGGGCTTCAACCTTCCAGTGGTCGGGGAAGTCCGTTTCAATAATCATTTCGAAGCCCTCCCGTCGTCGATTATGTCGCAGAACGAAACCACGGCAAGAAGTACAATGGAAGACATTCCGCAAACAACCACCGTACCGAGACACCAAGCGGAACATACGTTAAGGAAGTTCGGGCTGGTAATGAACGCCGCTGCAACCAGAAACCCGACCATCGCGATTATGGCGACAAGGAAAAGATACAAGGCAGCCCGCAGGAGTTTGATTTCTGTTTCGCGCAACATTACCGTACCTCCCGATTTTGAGATTCCGAAGAATCCGATTTTTTTCCCGAGTTGGGAGCGGGAACGCCCGCTTTGTCGTCGAGATTTTGCGGATAATTGAAACCGCGCGGATAGCTATCCTGATTATCCGCGCGAGAGTTCTTCTCTACAAGATAGGCAAGATACGGCTCTTCACTTTGAGCGATTCTGTCGAGAACCTTTTTGTCTTCGGGAACGCCGCCGCAGAAAGCGGGATTTTGAAGATTGACACCAGACGGAACGAGACCGCCAGCGGGAACGATAACATCGCCGCCTTGCGCCGCAGAACCGCCGAGAACGTCGCGCGACGAGTCGGGAGTATCATTTGTAGAGTTGCCGAGTATAACGCCCTCATCGACACAATTACCCGACGGAACGGAATCCCCGCCTTGCCCGTCAGAACCGCCGAAAACACGGCGCGAATCGTCGGAGGTATCGTTTGTAGAGTTGCCGAGTAAAACACCCTCAGGAACTGAATTTTCGCGAACAGCGAAGTTGCCAGAACCACGGAGAGCGGACGGTGAACCGTCGGAGTGGGGGTTTGAAGAGTCGGCGGGAAGGAAGCCCTCACGGACTAATTTTTCGCGGACAGCGGAGTTGATGAAGTTTGAGAACCAGCGAGGTTTGAGTGCGAGGCGATTAGCGAGAGCATAAGCCTGAACGCCATCACAAAGCTCAGCATCGATTCGAATAGATTTTTGAGGATTAAGAGAGGAGCACATAAGCGAGACCCAGTAAGGAAGGACTCGCCCTTTCCCCGCCCTAATCTATGCCACACCCAAATAAAGGGACTGGCATAGATTAGCACCGAGACGGAAAAAGTAAAAACGAATCCCTGTTTAAGATTGACAGGGAAAACTTTTTTTCTTTTTTCGTCAATCCTTTTTTTTGTAAAAAAATCGAAGTAAACAGAACAATGAGCACAAGAAAAAAACGAAGTCTTGTGCCGCGATGTAAACTTCCGAGGGAAAAGCAGAAGAAGTTAATAGACTTCTTCCTATCGGGCTGTACAGCCCGCGACGCCGCCGCGCGAACGTTCGTAAATCGAAACACCGCAACGCTCTTCTTCCGAAAGCTCCGCCAAATAATCGCCAGACGCCAACGGCGACATATCGGCGGAGAAGTCGAAGTAGACGAAATCTATTTGTCGGGCGGCGAAGGCGGACGTAAAAAATCTCGTCAAGGCAGAAGCCTTGTAGGGAAAATAGCCCTTGTCGGAGTAGTCGAACGCGGCACACGGAAACTACATATAGAGGAAGTCAAGGCTACCAACGCCGAAACGCTCGAAAGCTTCTGCTCTCGAAATATCGAGAGCGGCGCGACCGTGCACACAGACAGCTTCCGAAGCTACAACCACATAAAGAAATACGGTTTCCGCCATAAGAAAGTTAATCACTTTCTGACATTCAAAAATCGGAAAACGAAAGCCTGCACAAACCTTATAGAAAGCGTCTGGGCTTACACAAAACGCTTTTTCCACAAATACTGCGGAGGTTGGAGAAACAACCTAAACCTGTGGATTGCGCAAATCGAGTTCCTTTTCGAAAACCGAACGCCACTTAATCAAATCAACGCATTGAAGCGACTGCTCCGCTGCGCTCGCCGTCAATCCGCAATGTTATAAAAAGCGGGGGGGGCGTTTTTTCTTGAATTTTCCGCGACCGATTTTTTTGGGGGGCGTTTTCTTTTTGAATTTTTTTCAGTCGAAGCATTCATTTTAGGGACGAATGCAGACCGACCGTGCCCACGCTTCAGCCCGAACGGATTTTAACCGCGAAAAAATTTTTTCGAGACAGAACGCATAT
>ULPT01065290.1_pt1 | contig 19431 bp, 29 predicted proteins | sample 1953751 | NCBI WGS metagenome assembly ULPT01 (sample SAMEA4835636, study PRJEB28245) | human gut metagenome | biome: gut microbiome; material: fecal sample | place: Denmark | collected 2008 | reverse complement strand
GACCAGTATATTGAAAACTCAAACCAAAGAAATTGAGAAAGGAACACTGAGAATTGAAAAAGTTTTAGAAAAGGATTCTAAAGTTCCTTATTATATAGGAACCTTCAAACCAAAAAACTTTGAATTCACTCAGGTAATTATTAAAAAATTTAGCAAATTCTCTATGAGTTACCTCGAGTCTAGAATTTAAGTAATCTTAGAAACTGATAAATTAAGATTTCCCAGATACTAATACCTATGGGCCCTTGATTGCGACCCATAGGTGCCAAAAATCCTAAATAATTTAGGTATTATTAACAAAAATTATTAAAATCATTAAGTACTATGGCAAAAAATCTTGCTAAAGCTGAGAACCTCGAGGAGGTTACCACCGTTACCAATGTTGAACTTTCAAAGGCTGAAATTGCCGCAGAAGTTAGGAAACAGGCTGAGAGTCTAATCGGACACCGCGCCAAAATAGTTCCGGTGGGAACCATTGACTGGGTCGAGGGTTGGGTAAAAGCCACTCAGGCGGACTTAAGACCTAAAACCCCATGCGTTTTGGTCGTGGTCGAGGGAGATGATGGAAAACTCTATCGCCGCACCTACGGGTCCAAACTTATCGAAGTTGACTTGAACTCCGAGAAGAGAGAAACCAAATCAAGGGTCCATGTGCCTGAGACACTCGAGGAACTTGAGGAGGCACTCAAGAAAGCCAAGGTCCAGCTCGAGAGCGCGACCAATAAAGTGAGCCTCCTGACTAGAGCCCTCGAAGAAGCCAAGAAGAGTCAGAACCAGTAAGAGTTGGGGGCGCCCCCTCAAGGGGGTGCTTCTTATCCTCCATAGAGAATAGAATCGTGCGGGAGCGATACCCGGTGGAGGACCAAATGAGTAAATAACTTTATTAAAAAATTTTAGAAATGAAAGAGAATGTATTTTGCGTGGTCCTTAGTATCATCACGGTAGGCATTGGCCTGATTATTATGTTCATCGAAATGGGTATCCTTATGCATTATGGCGAAGCCCGGATTGACGCCCTCGCCGATAGTCTTTACACCGGGTTCCTCGGCTGGATGACATTCGCCGCGGTCTTCACAACTACTGACTGGTTCTATGACCGTGTAATTAGTAAAATTATCAAGAAGTAACACCTTAAAATAATAAAGTATTATGCAAAAGATTTTCAGGCTTATCATTAAAGTAGACACAGTCCTCTACAAAACCTTTGGGCTCGTGAGTCCTCTTAGGAAACAATCTTGGGTCCGTTGTGGCCAGAAGCTCCAGCAAGACTTGGACCGCGAGCACTCCAAGCGGGACCACCTCAATGCCCTCAAGGGTACAAGTTACACTACTAAGCAAGCGCTTGCCTTGGAGGACTAAGCGCACCCTGAAAACCCTAAGCCCTTATTCACAAATAAGTGCTTAGGGTTTAATACAACTTATCAGTATAATTGCTATATTTGTATATAAGTTGAACTGAGGAATAGTCCTCACGCCCTTGAGGTCCTTGAGTGCGACCCTTGGGTACTATGTTACATTAAAATCATTAAGTATTATGAGACAACTCAAAAATTGCAAAAAGGGGCACTTTGTGAAGTACAATGATGTCCTGTGCCAAGTGAATTGCTTCTATACCTCTAAGGGAGAGAAGCGCGCGACACTTGTTCAGGTCGCAGAGCCTGAGGAAAGCAAACGACTGTTCGCTCCAAGGGTAACCGAGCGCGTAGATTATCTTGGAGACCATGCAATAGACAAGTATGGTAACATCTGGATAGCACGCCGTAGACAAGGAATAATCGTTGACTACAAATAACTTGGGGGTATTATGACAAACAACTCTCTTTTCGCGGCACTTTATAGAGGGTACTATGAAGCCGCTAATGGCAACTCACGAGTTGCCCTTTTGGAGTACTTCGTCCCGGTCATTGGCCGTTGGAATATCCAATGGGGCGATGGTACTCTGGACCCTTTCTCTAATCAAATACTTAAGTTTGTGCACTCAAACGAGAAACAGTTCTTAGGATACTTTGGAAAAGGTACAAAACTTGTGTACGGAACTTATACAAGAAACCATGGCGTGTACTTTAGTATCGCGGCACTGGCAAACTTCAATTTTGACCTTCTCCCAAGTCCTGACTTCATTGTGGAACGGTCCAATGGTCGTCAGTATTATTTATATAGGCTGGAAGACTATGATACCTTAAAACCTTAACACCTAAATTATATAGAGTTGCGTAAGGTTTGATACAACTTATTGATATAATTATTATATTTGTATAAAGATTTAAGATATGAAACAGAATAAAAGAACTTTTAGCGTTATCGCTGTGGAGGTCCTGCGCCTCTGGAAAACAAAGTACGGAAAAGACCTTCCTTGGTCCTTGAAGTGCGCTCTCCCTTATCTGGAAGCAATGCTTGAGTGTGATACTACTAATAAGGACGAAGCATACTATGCTGAGACTGTAGAGAGCGTAGTCATTTATTTCTTGGCTAACATTACTAACTGGAGAGGCGACGACGCCAAGCGCATTAGGGCTGAGCTCAAAAGCATGCTGAAATAAGCAATATATCCATGCGCCCTTGACTGCGGCGCATGGGTACCAAGTAAACAATTTATTAACAATACTAAGTTTATGGATACAAAAGTATTTAAGCTCATTCAGGACATCAACACTGAAGGCTGGGACAATTCTATTTGGGACATCTTACACTCTGACGGCGATAAGCATACTTCTGAGTACTTTGGAGCCGTTCATGACCAAGTAATGCCTGAGGGCGACTACATTGCGATTTGGCTCAGACGAGGAAGTTATAACCGCTTCGTCGCCCGTCACACAGAGATTTGTTGGAGCATTATCACACTTCAATATGGCGACCCGGATTCCACTATTTATATATACAAAGTATAATGGAGAAAATACTGGGCAACTAAAACTGGTTATTTAAGGTTATATAAATTAAATAAGTATTATGGAAAAAATCAGTGCAAATAGTAAGCTCGGCCAACGATATGTTAGAGCTTACGAGAGAAGTGTAATGTGTGCAATCGAAGACGCGTATACCAAGCCAAGCGCCGCAAAACAAGTAGTTTTCAAACGCTGCCAACAGAAATGCGAAGAGGAGAATGGCCGCAATTTTAGGATTATCGGTTTCAATTGTTATTTCTTTACGGTAGCTTTTGAAGTAAAGAACTCTTTCGGGGCTACTGAGCTCCGTGTAATAACTCCCTGTCATGACTATTTAATTTATTTTGGAAGCAAATTATGAAAGCAATACTTACAAGAAAGTCAGGCGTGGCCACGATTGCAGACGTGTACCGGGATTATCCGGACATGCCAACCGAAGTTCTTGAGAATAAAATTCTGGAAGCACTCAATTCATTTGAGGGCGTTGATGATTCTTTTACCTCGATAAAGATATTAAATAGGGAAGCAAAAGCCCCTGAGAGCAAAATGAAAAAATAACTTCAGAAAAATGGCATAAAGTCAAAAATAGTTCTTATATTTGTAAAAGATAAAAAATTTAATTTTTACCCAATTTTTTTAATCCTTAAAGTATTATGAAACACAATTTCAAAAAGATGTCCGACGAAGGGCTGGTTGCTCTTCAGGAAACCGCAGATGAGCAGACCATTGCTGCTATCGAAGCTGAACTTGAGGCTCGTGCTCATATGGGCGGGGCTATCGCAGAATCTGACGAGACTGTTGCAGAACCTGACGAGGCTATCGCAGAATCTGACGAGGATAAGGCAGCGCAGCTTGAAGCTCTGCTTGTCGAGTGCCAGAAGTACGTTGGCCACCGTTGTCGCCTTGTTCCGGTTGGTACTATTGAGTACGAAGAAGGTACGATTGTTGGCTGCGTGAAAATTAAGCGTTCCAACACTGTTGCTTACGCCATTAAACTTGACAATGGTAAGCGTGTAGTGAAGAACTACAAGGCTCCTCTGTTCGAGATTAGTGACGAGGTTGTTGAGCGCGCTAAAGTTACACGCCGGACCAATTCTCGTACCAAGGCAGAACTTTGGTCTGAGGAGCGTATGGCAGAAGAGATTGCTAAGTATATTGGCAATGTTGGTCGTGCTATCGTTATCAAGGGCGCTACTGAGGAAGAGAACATTACAGGCCAGATTACTGGTATTGTGCCGGTCAAGCGCTCCAACTCAGTTCTCTATCGTGTAGCAATTCCGGCTCCTACAGAGGAAGACCCTACAGCAGTTTCTATTGTTCATAAGTCTGTCGCCAACACTGGTGCTTATGACATTATGGACGCTACTGAAGAGTCTGACGCTTTCAATGCTAACTACATGGCCCGCCGCGAGAATCAGGCTAACCGTGAGCCTCTGTCTGGTGCTGAGCTTGTCCTTGACCTTGAGCTCAAGCTTGAGAAAGCACAGGAGACCGTTAAAAAGGCACAAGAGCGTGTCGCTTCATTGGAGAAGGCTATCGCTGAGAAGAAAGCTCAGCTTGAGGCTTCTGAGGAAACCGCAGAGACTGCTTCTGAGGAAGAGAACATGCTTTAATCAGTATGCGAACGCTTAAATGTTGGACAAGCCCTCGAGTACCCACTCGGGGGTTTTTTGTTTAGAAAATAATACTTAAAATTATGTCATACAAAAGGCTCTTATGGTATGTTGTAGACGATGGCGGCGTGTATAACGTCTTCTCGTCGGAAGACTTTGATAAAAACGAGCGATATATTGTAAATCCAGAGTACACTCTTGACGACTTTGATATTATCGCTAAATACACTACCGAGGACGCGGCATGGAATGAAGCTGAGCGTTTGAACCAATTAAGTGAGACAGATAGATATTAAGCATAGAATCTGGATTGAGGATAGGCTTTTTATTTGGCCCAGAATTGACTAAAAAATTCTAGATAATAAATTATATTTCGGATATTTTCAGGCTTGCCAGAAGAGCCGAAATATATCAAATTTCTTGAATTTAGAACTTATTTTCCAATCTATTTTCCTCACTTCTAAATTTACCCTTAAGATACAATATGTTTGAGACTTTTCAATTATCTAACGACGCTTTTTATTATCTCAAAAACGGAGAGGAACCGCTTGTTGATGAGGCACTTGACGAAGCGCTTGTAGTTGAGGCTCTATACCCGGACGGGTTTACAATACTTGACTTCAAGCCACTTGGCGATACAGGCTATATTGAAGCACGAATAGGTCCTAAGATAATTGCGCCTATCAAAACTTTACAGCCTACCGTTGGGCCTACAATTCAAAGGCCTCAAGACATTAGCTATAATATCGAAGCCGTAGAGCGTAACCGTAAAGAGTATGCGGACTCAGATGAAGTACAAATGCTTTCAAAGATATGCCGCTTGGAAATTGTTTGGCTTAATACTGAGCACACACAACTAAAGGCCTATTGGAATAGGCTCGACTTGGGCCAAAGAACAGTATTCGGCGAGTTTCCTGTTGAGCTAACCCCTAAGGGTCTTAAGTATTTTCAGAAAACAAACTCTAATGGTACATTTTGCAGATTTTATCTAAAATTTTTTAATAAAGTAGTTAAATCATGACACTCACAGAACTTATTGAACAATGCACACGAATTGAAGAACAGGTAGCGTCCACTGACATTCCATTGGTCACTTTTGACGGCGCGCCTTTTGAGATTTCAGGCTTTAATGTAATTGTTGACGACGATGGCGAGGTTTCTCATATTGCGGTCGGCAACTCAGAGGGCCTTCAGCCCGGAACTTACGCGATTCCTGAGAATTGTACTTTCAAATACGCAAACCGTAAAATTATAATAGTCCCTAAGAAAATTAAAGATGCAGGTATATTACGGTGTGGTACTTGCAAGCACATTAAGACCGGAAACAAATGTTGTAAAAACCAATACCGGGATACACAATACTGTGCGCTTAAGCCTAAAACTATTGGCGGTAAAACTGAGTATTTCTATCATGTGAGTCCGAGCACTAAGGCTTGCGATAAATACGAAGAAGCTTAGTTCATAAACACGTAAAGTAAAACCTCCTGATAATCTTATCAGGAGGTTTTACTTTATATAGCTCGGACCGGTTGGGCTAAAATAAAGACTTCTGGCGAGCCTTAAAGTCTGGCAATAGGATTATCTATTGGCTGGTCATAAGCTCTTCTAAAGTCAAATAAATAGTCTTTATTTGAGAATTTTAAGCTCATTTCTCGACTCTAAAAACATAACCTTTGCCATATACTGTTACTATCTTAGCTTTAGGGTCCGCCGCAATATATTTACGTATTGACGTCATGTAGAAGTCCAAACTACGTTTTGTGAACACGTCAACCTGATGCCATACAGCACTTAGTATTATTTGCGTCATGAGTAATTGGTTCGGACTACTAAAGAGAAACGTCATAATAGAGAACTCCTTGTCCGTCAACTCTATAGTCTTGTGTCCGTCAAAGAACGTGTGGTCTTCGGTATTCAAAACCATGTCGTGAATCACGTATTCTTTTTTGAATTGTAAAAAGCGAAGAGGCGCATGCTTTGTCCAAGTACGTAAACGCCAAGCGAATTCTTCTGTGTTATATGGTTTACGTACAAAATCCGAAACACCAGCTTCGTAAGCGGCAATAGCGGCAAGCGGGTCGTCGTTCTCAACACAAAGAATAATTGGGACGTCAGGATAATACTTTTGCATTGTGCGTACAAGCGTGAGGTCATTTGGTTTGTCGTACTTATTATAGTAGTCAAGCACGGCAACATCGATTTCTCCTTTAGCGATTTCGGACAATGCGTTCTCCTCGTCTACTGCCCAAGCGTTGAAGTATTGTTCCTGCAAGTATTTTACGAGGGTGTCTGCGCCCTCATTTTGAAACACCAAGACGCTATACTGCCCAAGGTGTTCAAGTACTGATTGTCTACTCATTTTTAGCTAAATTATAAAGTAACTCAAACCAACGAGGGTTATACATAAGAAGGTCAAAATAGGTCTTCACATTGTTTTTGATAATTCTTGTAGCAACTCCAAGTGCTTTAGCTTCTTGAGCGTTCTGATACTTATAGTACATATTAATTGCGTTATCTACAAGATATACCATTTCTGGCCGGTATTTAAGAAGTATATTTTGCTCTGTTCCCTGCCGGAAAAAGTAGGGCACATTCGGAGTAGCCCAAAAAAGTATTCTGGGTCCATTCATAACAGTACTCTTTTTTGAACCGACAGTGCGACCAATATAAACAATATCATACACAAACCCCGGACATCTTTTAACAACCCATGGGTAGGTATTGTATAAACGACGAACAGGAATTGGTATCAAAGAATTGAGCAGTCGTTTAAGACGCATATTAGCTGAAGCTCGCGCGCGCTCGGCAATTGTGACTTGCTTTTCGGCTACGATACGAGCAAGTGCTTGCAAGTCATATTTTGGAATTTGGTCGGAAAGCTTAAGAAGATTTTGATTAACGGCAAGACGCTGAATTTTGATTTTATATCTAGTATGTGCTTCTTTGTCTTTTACTTTTCCATATTCCTTTAGCTTAGCGGTTATATCAGAAGTATCTGACGGGTCTTCTTCTGTAACGTCTACAAAATCAAGTGCTTCTTCTTTTACGATGCTTTGCTCAATCTTAGCAACGTCCGCAGCTAAAGACTCGTCCTCCTGTTCGAGTTCAGCGAGCAGGATGGCTAGGTCTTTAGTGGATAACTTGTTAAGGTCCATCATTTTAGAATAAGTTTGAAAGCGCGCCAAGCGCGACTAGGATTAAACATAAAGACGTAACAAATGCAAGTCAAGAAACGGAGTATTATAGAGACGAGGTATACCGTATAATAGATAGGTATATAGAGAATCTCAAATGCTTTAATAATAACTTTACCGGTCTTTCTGGCCCACTTAGTGTCGCGCACCCAGATTATTAGTCTTTGCCAGAGCCAGATAAAAAAGTAGCCAATCATTGCAAAGATACCAAGTATCACCAATACAACTGCTCGGATAGCGGCCCAGACTTTTTTGAAAAAGCGTTTCATAACAATTACTTTTTAATAAGTTCTGGAGTCTGAATAAGTTTTGATTTGGTCTCCTTATCGAGCTTCATCCAAGTATTGGCATAGCCAACCAAGTCTCGGCAAAAATAGCTAATGTGGTCTTTAATCGCTTCATGGTCTTTGAGCGAACCACAAATCATTGCGCCGACAAATTGGAGCATTACAATCTCAGCGTCTGAGAAGAGTCTAGTCTTAGGTAAACCCTCAAGAATAATCTTCTCCATCTTAGAGCCCATCTCGTTAATCGACTTAACTGTCATTTCACTTCCAGGATACCTGTCAAGTGGAACATTGTTTTTTGGTTGCTGTTTGTTCATTTTAAGTGTGTTTTTAAGATTAAACCGCCGCCTAATACATATTCAATCATTTCTGGTGATAGCTTAAGCATCTGCCTGAAAGTAGGCCTAACCCAAGGAGTAGGCCTAATCCAAGGCTTGCCTTCAATAGTCTTACTATGCGCCATCGTACCAGAGCATTTAGAACAACTTATAGCGAAAGGCGTTACGCCTTTATCTCCGTACACAGTATAGATTCTGCGTCCGCATTTGGGGCATTCATAAACGTATACGCCGTCATACCTGCTACCATAAATTTTTATGTCTCGCAATAATTTGCAATACTTAAACAAGTATACTAAACGTTTCATACTAATTCTCCTTTCTTTCAAAATGTTCACAAGCAAGTTGTGATGCGTTGTGGTATCGGTAACTCTTTCCATTTTTGGTCTTCCAGAATTTACAACAACGGGTATAACCGACATTATAAATTGGGGGTCGCCCCAAGAATCTATCTCGCCCCAATGCTTGCACATTCTGCGCCGCAATATAGACTCCTTCTTTGCTTTTTCTTCAGCGGTCCTCCTTTTGAGTTCTGCTTGCAGTTCTTCCGTTGTATAGTCTTTTAGTTCCATAACTATTCATCCATTGCCTTTCTAAACCTTTCCTTCCTACTCTTTATATTTAGAGAATCCCGCAACCTCCCTATCATACTCTGCTTTTGTCATAACTCTTAAGATTAAAAAGGCCGGTCCCACTTAGCTGTCTTGTTGCAGTTTAGTAGTTCATATGTGTTTTGTTTTCTTAAAGCTGCTTACAGCCCGGAGACCAGCCTAGATTTTTATTTTGTAGTTGAACCAAAGCCGCCAGTACCGCGGTCAGACTCCTCAGGGAAGAGCTCTTCTCTTGAATCAACAACCTCAACATTATCGTAGAATACGGGCACGAGAATGAATTGTGCAATTTTCATACCTGGCGCGAGAGTGATACATTTTCGGCCGACATTGATAACATGGATGTGAATTTCACCCTGATAATCCTCGTCAATAATCTTAGCGCCGATGATGAGCGGGCTAGGAAAAGGCTTACGCTTTCTAGGTCCAAGCTTAGTTCTTTCGTACCCGTCTTCAGATACTACTACGCCAGACTTATCCGCGCCCATAAGCATATAGCCTTCTGGAATCTTGGCCACAATACCGGACGGAATGAGAATGTCGGTATGCGGAAAAAGCATTTTAGGCGCAAAATCCTCAGGAATATAAAAGTCTATTCCTGCGCTTTTGTTAGTACCCCTATCTGGAGTCTTAACGTTTCTTACTTTTACAATTTTCATATTACGTGACAACTTTTGTGAATATCAAATTTTATACCCGCGGCGTCTCTTAGTTCTCGTTTCAGTCTGTAACTGGCACGACCCCTAAAACAATAGGCGGTTTGCAGAAAACCTAATACTAGGTCTTTAGCTCTTTGCCCGCCACGAGTAGCTTCCGGGTCGGTTGTATCAAACTCTTGGAGCGCTTCTAGATAAATACCTGCCTTAACGGTTTGTCTATTTACGCCATTCCAAGTTAAGTCTATCTCATCCGCTATTTCCTGAAACGTGCGTCCCATTACTTACCGAGAGTTATAAGGTCTTCTGCATAAGGCAGATTACGAATCATATCAAGAACTGCACCCCAGTCTTCTTTCAGCTTATCATGAATACGCTGATGATAAAGGTTTCGGAGACTCATATAATTAGTGCTGCATCTCATAAAAAGCTGCAGACCTAGCGGACAGTTACTAAGGAGAACCATGTAGTTTTCGTAACTCGGATTTGCATTGTAAGCGTCAATATACTTCTGCACAGTCGCTTTAGTCTCTTCAGTAACATACTCGTTATAGCAACAAGCTTCCATAATTCTTGATAGCCTGTGGTCCTTGCTGCTAGAAGACACAATATCAATGAAATGATAACGCTGGAGCTGTGGAGTGAAATACTGTGGATATACTATATCAAAAGATACACGTATACCAGTTAGAAAATTCGGATGACCAGAGTTACTACTAAGACGTGCTAGCTTCTTAGCTCGTTCTAATGACTTTTCAAAGTCTTCCGTGGAATAATCAGAAGGCTCAACTCGCATTGCATTGCGGCAAGCACATATACTTTCCTTAAGGTCGTAAACCTTTACATTGTGAATTTCTACCATGGCTAAAAGAGTTTAGGGTCCTTAGACTGGGTCTTTTCAATAATATAATTATTAAGTGCCCCAATATAAGCAAGGGCGTCAAGAAGGTTATCTTCTTTGTGAGCATTTGCTTCACGAGCAAACTTCATCGCAATCATTGCGCGGTACATGCCCTCAGGTGTGATGCTCTCGCCTTTAGGTGATATTGCGTTGAAGATATTAGCGGCTCTCTCCATACATTCGGAGAATGGGCCATACTGGCGTTCACGTTCCTCAGAACGGTGGTTGACGATTTCGTCAGCTCTGTGTAGAATGTTCATAACTATTAAAATTTTGTTTGTATTTATCAAGTTTCGCTTTAAGACTTTCAAGAAGTCCAGATTGTGTTTTATCTTTAGTCTTAAGAGCTTTTATAACTTCTTCATCTTCTGTGCCTTTTACAACTAAGTGATTTATAATAACACCCTTCTGCTGTCCTTGCCTATAAAGTCTGGCATTAAATTGTTGGTACAATTCGAGACTCCAGGTAAGACCGAACCAGACTATAATGTTTCCTCCTGCTTGAAGGTTTAAGCCGTGGCCAGCGGAAGCTGGATGCGCGATAAGGACTTGTATTTTGCCTTCATTCCACTCAGCTATATCACGCGCTGTTTTAAGCTCTCTTACTTCATAATTTTTTAGATACTCTTTGATGCGGTCGCGGTCAGACTGAAAAGTCCAAGCCACAAGAACCGGTTGTCCGTTTGCATCGTCGATTATTTCTTTAAGTGCTTCAAGTTTTATATCGTGAACTTCATGTGCTTGTCTCGCTTCTGCATCATTGTCATATATTGCGCCATTGGCAAATTGAAGAAGTTTATTAGATAAGCCCATTGCGTTAGCTGTTGTAATTGTAAGCGGTTTTCCGTCAGCATCTACTGCATTTGTGAGCTCAAGTACTTTTTCTTTTTCAAACTCGTCATATTTGGCTTTAAGTGCAGAAGGCATTTGTAACTCTACAAAGTTATCAATTTTATCTGGCATTGTCAAATAATCCTTGGCGGACATGCTTATGCAAATATCTGAGACCCTGCGACGTATCTCGTCTTCAGCGCCTGGCAACAATCCATACTTGTAGACAATAAATCCGTCAGACACAAGCGGCTTAAAATAGTTTTGACGAAAGGCCGTTATAGTCTTGCCTAAACGCGCGCCACGGTCCATAAGATAGATTTGTGGCCACAGGTCAATAAAGCCATTTGGAGCCGGCGTACCAGTCAATCCAACAAATCTCGTAAGACTTGGACGGATAGCGCGAAGAGCCTTAAACCTCTGGGCCTTATATGACTTAAAGCTACTTAGCTCATCCGCTACAATCATATCGTAAGGCAACTTCTGGCCGCCAAAGTATAAACACAGCCACGCAATGTTATCACGAGATATAATATAAATATCAGCTTGTTTGTTTATGGCCGCCACTCTCTGCTTCTGTGTGCCGATAATTTTAGAGAAACGCAAGTGCTTTAAGTGGTCCCACTTTTTAGCCTCTTCCTGCCATACAGTTTCTGCTACACGCTTAGGCGCGATTACAAGAACTCGTTTAACTTCGCAGTAATCAAACATTAAGTCATTAATAGCCGTCAAAGTTATAACAGTCTTGCCAAGGCCCATATCAAGAAATAAACCACAATACGGAACATTTATAATATGGTCTATGCAAACTTGCTGATAATTATGTAAGTCAGACTTGTTCATCCAAAAATTGTGTTAACTTTTCGTGTGTATCAATAACAAATACTCTAAATCCTAAAGCTCTTAGCTCTTCGTGTCTTATAAGCTGTAATTTTCTGGGTTTAATACCTTCAGACTTGAGCTCCACAAAGATTACGCGTCCTTCAGGTAGTAGTATTAATCTGTCTGGCATACCCGCGTACATATTGCCTTGCAGCTTCAAACATATACCACCGCATTGACGTATCTTCTCAACTAAAGAGCGTTCGAGTGTTTTCTCACTATCCTTCTTTTCTCTTATAATACTTCTGGACACCATAATTTGCAAAGGTCTTAGTTGAGCCTGTATTTTCCCAATAGTCAATGGTTCTCATTATTTCATTGAGGTCTCTGGTATTATATCTTGTCATATCCGCACGGTCTTTACCCAAACACTCGCACCAAATTTCTGCAATACACACATAATCTTTACGTACAGTACCATTTGCCGAGAGTGGGTCTTCAAGCCATTGTCTACGCTCAAATACATCTTTAGAATCCCAGTCTTCTGGATAAAGACGGTCTAGATAATTAATTATAATACCTCGTCTGTTATCGGTCTCTTCGTGTTTATTCTGGGCGTCAGCCGCAAGTTTAGCAGCTTCTTCCTGAAGGTACAGAGGCTCGTGGTTCTTATAAATTTGGTATGCCTCAGCCCAAATCTGGTCAACCTCTTCGTCTGTCATATCATCGATAACAGACTTTGTAACACGCGAGGTATTCACATCTACCGGCAAGAAGCGCCTATTACCGGAAGGGTCATGCAAAAAGTCTTGTGAGTTGGTTGTACCAAAAAATACACACTGGCGTTTATAGGTTTCAACCACACGGCCGTAAGCCGGACGGAATGAATCTTCGCGTTTTGATATGTAATGCTTGATGGCTTCAACTTCCGCTTTCTTTAAGCCAGAGAGTTCTGCCATTTCAACAATCCATGCGCCTTGAATCTGCTCGAAGGCCTCTTTACCTTGAACCGTTGTAAATGTATCCGAGAACCAGTCTCGACCAAGCTTTTTTACAAACGTACTTTTATAAGAACCTTGTGGACCTACAATTACCAAAGCTGTGTCAAATTTAATACCGGGCTGGAGCACACGAGCAACTGCGGCCGCAAGCGTCTTTCTTATTATTGCTCTTGTATATGGAGTGTCCTCGGCGCCAAAGTAATCAATAAGAAGCGTGTCAACACGAGGAGAGCCGTCCCAAGATAGGCTCTTAAGATATTCCTGAATTGGGTGGTATTGGTTCTTCTCAAAGTCGAGCGCAAAAGCATCATCAATCTTTGCAAAAGACCCGATATTATACAAGCACTCAATGTAATTATGCAAGCCAGCATAATCTACGTCCTTTAATGGCTCTTCGCCTTTAACAATTCTCCATGGAAGACTCTTAACAACATAGCGCTTATTATTAAAAGTGTTTAGTTTGAAAGCATCTTTTAATTTCGGGTCATTAGAAAGAATTATATTGATATTATTTGCCGTAGTCTCGTACTCACCTTTTGTATTAACGGTAAGGCTCTTGAGCCACTCAGTATCTTCTGGCGCTGGCTCTTCATACGGTTCAGCAAAATCAAATTTTGCGGCTTGTATATTTTCTGTTGCAATTCGCTTACGGATTTCTGGGTCTTTAGTTGCGAAGACTTCCATGGCCTTAAAACTGGCCGTATCTTCTGGCTTTTTATCCAGATTGCCAAACTTATGAATACGAACCAAATCAAACGCATTACAAAGCCTATTGCCCGCAGGGTCTGTACTATGATGCGAATACGCAAACAAATCTTTGTACACAACCAGACCCGAAGCTGTTGAGCCTTGTGTATATGTATACCGGTCTTTACCAGACTTAACATACACATCTGAGAGGAAAGTTTCAATTGCGGCGCTTATTGTATAAGCTCTGCAGAACGTTCCTACAATACCGGACTTCTCGGTAGGGTTCTCTTGTTTATTAATAGTCTTTGTTATATACTCGGTCTCATCTTCTGGTGATGGCCACTCCATAACATTATGCCAATCGCTATATGTAGCAAGCACCTTATCAGCCGATAAGAACGAGCCATCTTGAAAGTGGAAGTCATACTCCATATCTTTTGGAACTGACGGCCAGAACATCAAACGATTGATGTCAAAGGTTGTTGAGTCATAACAGTTAATACCAGTGTTACCGGCAATTTTTCTCGCGATGGCTTGATACTCCTCGCAAGAGACCTGTCTGTCCAATGGAATGATAAGACGATGCCTAACATGATTTGGACCCGAGGAGTGCGTGGCATGAAGAACCGCCGCGCAATCGTACAACATTGTGAAGTCCCACCAGAAATTATCGTGGGAAAAGTCAACGTCGAGTGTTATTATTTGCCGGTAAGAAACACTGGCTTTATCACGCTTACCACCAACAAGAAAGCCGCCAACATAACCACCAAGGTCTTTGACTTTTGCTCGGTCAGACTTTGACATAGCGGCATACTCTTTGTAGGTCTCAACTGTTATTACGGGTTTAGCTAGACGGGCAACAAGCTCTGACCACATAATTTTTACATTACGCCAAGTTTTACTTGTTGCGCTTGTGCCAATTGCTATATCTAGCTGCTCATCTGTAGTTACTCTAAACTCAGTCATTATTTTAATCCTTTAAGTAGAAAGGTGTTACATATCCATCAGCTTTAAGCGGCATGTCTAAGGCCCAGGCAGGCTGCTTATCCATAATGCTTACAATTTTATTGTAATGCTCTTCTGCATTTTCCTTAGGTACTTCAATAAGAACCTCATCATGTATATGGCAAATAGGAAGATAACCCGCAGCGGCAAGATTAAGCATGGAATTACCCAACATATCTCGGGCCGTAGCCTGTACGATATTCTCAGTCAGCTTTCCGCCGTAAGTATCAATATCGCCCCAAACGCCTTTATCAGTAGTACCTTCGTAAAATATATTAGAGCTTTCATAAGTCGAACTTCCTACGCGTACATTCTTGAAGTGAGGATGCCGATAATAGAGCTTTCTGCCAGAAGGGAGCTTAATGGTCAAGTTCTCATCGTCACACTCAAAGACCAGCTTACGGATAGTAGCTTTAACAGGTTTATGATACTTAATAGCGGTAACTGCCGCAGTTTCAAGTTCAGCCCACATCTTTACAATTGCAGGATTTGCATTACGCCATTTCCTAACCAAGTCAAGTTCGACTTGCTGAGATAGTCCCATATCGTGGCCGCCCATTCTTTCAAGTGCATTAACGCCTCCGCCGTAGCCAAGAGCCAATTCAGAGATTTTAGACTTTTGGCGTAGTTCAGAACCTTTGGTAATCGCAGAGATTGGAACACCAAACATCTTAGAGCCTGTAGCCTCGTAAATTTTACCATCGCCGTTAAATACGTCCATTCTCCACTGTTCATTGGCATACCAAGAAATAACTCGGGCCTCAATAGCAGAGAAGTCGGCAACACTTATAAGCATGCCCTCAGGAGCAATAATAGCGGTACGAATGAGTTGTGACAAAATATCGGATACGTCGTCATACAGCATACTAACAACATTAACATCGCCGGTCTTAGCCGCGTCTCTCGCTATTTCAATATGGTCTATATGATTCTTTGCAAGATTCTGCAACTGCAAAAGACGACCTGCCCAACGACCCGTCCTATTTGCGCCATAAAACTGGAATGTGCCTCTGATACGCCTGTCATCCATAGCGCAATTCAGCATCATCTGGTACTTCTTAATAGATGACTTAGCAAGCTTTTTACGCAGGTCCAACATCTTAATCACTTCAGGAAACTTAGCATAATCCGTATATAACTGAGGCATGCATCGTTTATCAAAAGATTCCGGTCTAAGGCCAGTAAGAGCTTCAATCCAGTCTGCGAGCTGAGCTCTAGAATTAGGATTATCTAAGCCCGTCAGTTCTTGTGCTTCTTTGAAAACCTGAGCAGAATACTTATCATTTATGCTAAGAGCTTTCTCGGCGAGGTCGAGGTCAAGTAGAATGCCTTTATCGTTAATCCGTTGGTCCAAGATATAAAGCTCTAATTCAGACTTCGGCCATTCTACATGCATTTCCTCAGTGAGCTTATAGAATATCTCGCGTTCAGACCGCACGTCATAGTCATTATATTCCTTGTAGTCTTCCCACTTTTCTGGGTCGTCCTCCGGATAGTTTCTTGTCTTGTTATGATTGGCCTTAGTTGGCTTGCAAGGACACGAAAAGAATCTGATTAGCATAAGTCCTGTAGCAAGTTTACGCTCTTTTATTTTGAGAATATCGCAGACATCTTTCAATGCAAGAGGCAAACCGGCATAGGCAGACAAAATAAGAGTATCACGCCATTGCTTAATAGGAGTATACATACCGATACGAGCAAAGCACCGACGCTCAAAAGCAGAGTTATGCGCCACTTTAATAACCTTAGGGTCAGTAAGGGCGTTAACCAAGCGTTCAGGCCATTCCTCGCCATTCACCAGGTCAACAACAGTAACTGGCTCATGATTAAACGCATAGCCACAAATAAGTATCTCAAATTCTGGGTCTTCAACATATTTGTAAAGGCCTACAGTCTTCAAGTCTCTCGAGGAGTATGTTTCTAAATCTATAAATAAATAGTCCATAGTACGCTCAGCCAGATTCGAACTGGCATTGTCAGCAAGCGGTCAAGCGAGACTGAGGACCTACCATTGGTCGATGAGCGCTGTCCTTAAAATCATTAAGTTTTTAAATAACGTGGTACTTCACAGCAGCACGTTATAAGCGTATAAGAATAATGGTATATAAAAACCTTGAGAGAAACAAGGTAGTAGCTCAGGCTGGTAACGGGCCAGCTAATGTTTACCGGGAAAATTATTAAAACCGCGACGACTTTCTATTACGTCCTATCTGAGCTAATACGGTATTTCACAACACGGTATTTGTAGCTCGGACTGGTAACGAACCAGCTAATGAAGGTTAACCTGTACCAAAAGTTGGCCAAATTTGATAAAGGCAAGACGGCTTTCTATTACGTCCTATCCGAGCTAATAAAGTACTACAACATATCGCTGTCTTTGTACTCGTTGTTACCACCGAAGTCCTGCTCAGCAGAAGCGCCTGCGAGCGGCTCGCCCTCGGTCAACTTCTGGAGGTTCTGCAAACCGGCGGCGATACCTTTATTACCATTAGCATTGAATGCATAAAAGTTAATAGAGGCACGGCCATAGCAGCCTGAGTAGAAGTCCTCAGGAGCGATGATTTCGTTCAGCTGGGCGTCTACCACGCCAGGTTTACGATTGCTACTGGCATTGATGAAAAAGGAGTCAGCATAAGCCTCGTCGTCAGCACGGTCTACATCGCCATCGCGAAGAGGAATCTTGATATTAGCCGGAATCTTGCCAGTCTTGTCAGCAAGCTTAGCCTTTCCGGCGACCTTCGCGGCTTCGATAGCTTTAGTAATGCGGTCAAGCGTAGCCTTGTCGCTCTTAGGAATAATGATAGAAACACTGTACTTAGGCTCGGACTTCTCGTCCATAGCCTTTGGCTGAAATACAGCCACATAACTGAAGCGTACTTTTCCAGTTACAACTTTTGTTGTTTGTTCCATAATCGTACTGAATTATTTAATTAATATAATGCAAATTATTGAAAATCTTTTTGTGCTTGTGTTATACCAATAGCCGGACGTTTGTCATCTTCCGGAACAAGAGTAGGAGCGCCTGCGGGCTTTACTACAATATCAGCAAACAGTGTTGAAAATTCTTTCTTGCCCACCGCGCGTTCAATAGTAGTCAAGCTACTAAGCCTGGTAGTGTAGAGTACGTCGTTAGGAATTTCAGGACAACGTTCACGAATTGTCTTCTCCGCAAGGTCTGGGTCAATCCACTTACGAACAGACCGTCCCTCAACCAGTTTAAGACCGGGCCACTGCTTACCTTCATTAACGGCTTGATTCTGCGCATACTCTGTAACAGAGTTAATCCAGCTCGTGAAACTTGGAGCACGACGAACAATATCTGCAATGTCCTCGTCAGACAACATACGTGGGTCTTCCGCGAAGTCGGCCTTAGCAATTTTGATTTGCTCCTCATAGAGAGCACGGCAGCGGGTTTTAACCGTGCAGAACTTACACCAGTCACCAGGTTTAAGTTCGCCCTCGCCGTTCCAAGCCATTCTTGCCTTAGGTTTAAGCTCATCAAGTACCCACTTATTGAGCTCGTCTACCGAGATTTGGAACGAGGAAATGTTGTCAATTCTTGGCTGAACAATCGTGAGTAGGACCTCTTTGATGTCGTAAATACCGGAGAAGATTTGGAGAGCGCCAAGTCCATAGAGCATAAGCTGAGAGTTCCAGTCTGCATAAACTGGCACGCCCATGCCATACTTGAAGTCAATAGCCTCCAGAACATCGTCGCTGATAACACAGCAGTCTGCAGTACCAAAGCCTTCAGGAATAAACTCTGTAAGGTCAAGTTTCTGCTCAACAAACATACTGGCCTGTTTCTCGTGCGCGAGCGCTTCCATATATTCATTAGTGCAATACTCAACATACTGGTCTACATAGCTTAGCATGTCCTCTGTAAAAAGCTCATTACTCATCAGGCGCTCAAGCTCGTCGTTAAACTGCTTGTCTGTGTACTTATGAAGAACGTCATGTTCCAGATAAAGAGCGCAAAAAGCATGGGCCAATGTACCTTCCTTAGCATAAGTAGAATCGGTTTTTATACCGAATTTCTCCTCAAGTCTTGGAGCCGGAGTACAATGCAACCAGCGGCTTGAAAGCGAAGCTGACAAAAGAGCGTGCGACGTAGGAGCCGGAGCCTTTTTTGGTGATGTACTTAGAGTTTTCATTACTTCAGCGATTTACCGTATATTAACTCATTTTGCTGGTATGATAAGCAAGTGCTATATCGCTTTATTATCGCCTGGCCGTTGTAGGCAGAGCCTGTAACAGTAGCAACAGGCGAAACCAAGCCAGCCTCCGCTTTTCTTATATGAATAAGAGCAGACAAGTTTGCTCTCGCGTCTATCCATCGGCTCCGGTCTTCACGGCCGAAGCGTCTGTTCGCTTCTCTAAGTCGTTTTGTTTGTGATTTACCCATTACTCAAGACCTTTAAGGAAGTCGTACATTTCCTGATACTTAGCTGCGTCAAGCTTTGTAATTGACGGAGTACCAAGCTCTGTTAGCTTCTGTTTAATTTCCACGCGATGTGCGTTCATCTTAGTCATTGCCAGCTCACGAAGGCTGTCAATTGTAATAGAGGACCGCGTAGCCGCAATAGTAGCTACGGCA
>ULPT01005207.1_pt1 | contig 19471 bp, 9 predicted proteins | sample 1953751 | NCBI WGS metagenome assembly ULPT01 (sample SAMEA4835636, study PRJEB28245) | human gut metagenome | biome: gut microbiome; material: fecal sample | place: Denmark | collected 2008 | reverse complement strand
TAGTGGTCAATGAGCGGTGCAAATGTGTTCATCAGCAGGATTGCGAGCATCATGCCTTCTGCATATCCAGGGTTGAACAGTCTGACGATAACGCAGAGAGCGCCGATAAGGAATCCGTAGATCCACTTGCCGCACTCAGTCTGTGCTGACGTTACAGGGTCTGTTGCCATGAATACTGTACCGAATGCGAATCCGCCCATAAGAAGCTGATAGTAAGCAGGAACAGTGGTAACTCCGAAGAAGTTTCCGAGCCAGCCCACGAAGAGAGCGCCGGCAACTGATGAAACCATGATCTTCCAGCTTGCTACACCTGTCCAGAGCAGAATGACTGCACCGATGAGGATGGCGATTACTGAGGTCTCACCTACAGAACCCGGAACAAGACCTGCGAACATATCCCAAGCTGACATTCCGTACTGTACACCTGCATTGTTCATTGCCTCGAGTCCGTCTGTCGCGAATGCAAGCGGTGTAGCGCCGGTAGCACCGTCAATGAGGCTTTCGCCGCCTTTCAATGATACCCATACGCTTGAGCCTGACATCTTGCTAGGATAAGCGAAGAACAGGAATGCACGACAGAGCAATGCCGGATTCAAGAAGTTCATACCGGTTCCGCCGAACACTTCCTTGCCGAACAATACGGCGAACGCAACTGCGATGGCAAGTGTCCAAAGCGGCACGTCCACAGGGACAATAAGAGGAATGAGCATACCTGAAACGAGGTATCCCTCATTGACTTCCTCATTTCTGATCTGCGCAGATGCGAACTCGATACCGAGTCCTACGATGTACGCTACAAGATAAAGAGGGAGCACTTTGAGGAAGCCGTACCAGAAATTCTGGAACAGTCCGAAGCTCTGTCCTGTCGCAAGTCCGTGCTGGTAGCCGACGTTCCACATGCCGAAAAGAGCTGCCGGAATCAATGCGACTACTACGATGATCATGATTCTCTTCAGGTCAACGGCATCTCTGACGTGCGAACCTCTGCTTGTTACCGTTCCCGGAACGCGGAGAAAAGTATCGAACGCGTCAATGCTGGAGTGAAGGAATCCAAATTTGCCGCCCCTTTCGAAAAGGCCCGGCTTCTGAGTTGTATTTTTTGATTCTTCCATAACTTCCGTCTGATTATGCCATTTCTTTAATCATAAGGTCAATGCCTTTTTCAATGATGGCCTGAATGTCATTCTTTGAAGGATCCACGTATTCGCAGAGAGCGAGATCCTCAGGAAGTACCTCATAGATTCCGAATTTTTCCATCTTGTCAATGTCGCCGGCGAGGCAGGCCTTGACCAGGAATACAGGGAAAATGTCCATAGGAAGCACTTTCTTGTAAACGTCTGACATTACGAATGCGCGAGGGCCGCCATTCGTGTTGGTGTCCATATCGTATGTCTTCTTAGGGCAGAGCCATGAGAAGTATGTATGGCTTGAACTGAATTTGCCGAATCTGAAAGGTTTGGCCCATCCGAGAACTTCTCTTTCAGTGCCTTCGTGGAGAAGGGTGACCTGATTGTCGAAGAAGCCGAGAGAACCGTTCTTGCCGACATTCTCACCGGTGAGAACGTCACCGCTGACAAATCTCAGGTCATTGCCGGAGTTGTCGTAGAAATCTTTCAGGTCTGCCATGTTGATACCTGGAAGGGCATCTACATAAGCCGGCTCGATAGCCTTAGGACCTGTCACGGCAATCTTTCTGGCCATGTTGTACTTTCCTGTGTTGAAAAGCTTTCCGATGGCTGCAAGAAGAAGAAGTGAAACTGTCCATACGGTGTCTCCCTTCATGATAGGCGAGATATGGCTGATCTGTACACCGACGTTGCCTGCAGGGTGTTTGCCTGTGAAAACGTGCTGGATTACATTCTCTACCTTGTGAAGAGGAGTTCCGGAGTAGTTCTCCCTGCAGAGAGAGAAGTGGATTCCTCCGTCAGTCAGCTTGTTGAGCGCGTTCACACCCGTCTGGATGTTTGCGATTTCGTCTTTGAAAACGAATTCAGGCGCTGCTGCAAGAGGAGCTGTTGTGAATGCTGATACGAAGATTGCTTTAGGCTTTACAGCAGGATCAGCGAGAACGCCGTAAGGTCTCTGTACAAGAGATGGCCACAATCCGCTCTTCAGGAGAAGCGCCTTGATGTCCTCTGCCTGCATTTCTGCCGGTTTGTGGACACCGAAGTCAACAAATTCCTGCTGGGCGTCGGCCTTGATCCTTACCTCAAGCAACTTTCTTTTTTCGCCTCTGACGATTTCCGCAACCGTTCCGCTTACCGGAGACGAGAAGAGGATGTCAGGGTTCTTTTTGTCTGCCAGAACAGGGGAACCGGCCAGAACCTTATCGCCTTCCTTTACAAGAAGTCTTGGTATAAGACCCTTGAAATCAGTAGGTTTTACAGCGATAACGTCCGGTACGATCGTCTTTCTGGTTTTCTGGACTGCTGTTCCTGAAATAGGAATGTTCAGTCCGCCTTTCAAATCGATGTTGTTTGACATTATAGGTAACCTTTAATAGTATTTCGGATTTCCGGCGCGAATATACTGAATTTTTTTCGTAATTTCGCCATTATTATGGAAAACAAAAGTGCTATATTGGAGGGGTTGGACGAACAGCAGAGAGCTGCAGTCTGCCAGACAGAGGGGCCGGTGCTCATAGTTGCCGGCGCAGGAGCAGGAAAAACGAGAGTGTTGACCGGCAGAATCGCTTATATTCTTGAAAACGGGGGAGAACCCGACAGAATATTGGCATTGACATTCACAAAGAAGGCTGCGGCGGAAATGAAAGCCAGAATTGCGGCAATAGTGGGGGAGAAGAAGGCCCGGCGGCTCTACATGGGCACTTTCCATTCCGTGTTCATACGGTTTCTCAGGGAGTTTGCGGAAAGCCTCGGCTATCCGTCCTCATTCACCATCTATGATACAAGTGATTCCATCAGCGCCATAAAGTCGTGCCTGAAGGAAATGAAACTTGATGACAAGGTCTATAAGCCGAAGGATGTGCTCGGCCGCATATCGATGGCCAAGAACAACCTGATAACGCCTCAGGCATACAAGAAGGATGCACAGGCCATTATCAATGACACGCACGCCAAGAAGCCGGAAATCTGCAACATCTACGCCCGTTACGCTGAGAAATGCAGACAGGCAGGGGTGATGGATTTCGACGATATCCTGCTGAATATGAACATCTTGTTCCGGGACAATCCTGAGGCTCTCGATTCCGTGGCGTCCCGCTTCGACTACATCCTTGTGGACGAGTATCAGGATACCAATGTGGCCCAGTACCTCATTCTCAAGAAGCTCAGTCAGAAACACCACAACATCTGTGTGGTCGGTGATGATTCGCAGTCCATCTATGCGTTCCGCGGAGCCAAGATCGAGAATATCCTGAACTTTAGAAGGGATTATCCTGACTATAAGCTCTTTAGACTTGAGCGTAACTACAGATCCACTCAGGTAATCGTGGATGCTGCCAATTCCGTCATTGAGAATAATGAGTCCAGAATCCCGAAAACCTGTTTTTCAAAAGGTCCAGAGGGCGATCTGATACATCTCATAAAGGCTTATACCGAGCAGGAGGAGGCAGTGCTTATCGCGTCTTCCATCGTGTCCCGCATGGAAAAGGACCATTGTCAGTATCAGGACTTTGCGATATTGTACAGAACGAATTCTCAGTCTCGCGCGCTGGAGGAGGCGCTCAGAAAACGCAACCTGCCGTACATGATAGTCTCCGGCAATTCCTTCTTCGACCGTGCCGAGGTGAAGGACATGATGGCTTACCTGAAGCTTGCCGTCAATCCGAATGACGACGAGTCGTTCCGCAGAGTGCTGAACACGCCGGCCAGGGGTATCGGCTCCACTTCCGAGGGCGCTCTTGTCGCTGTCGCCGCTGCCGCGGGAGTTTCATTGTTCAATGCCTGTGAACCGTCAATGCTTATGAAGGCCGGAATCAAGTCCGGAGCCGCAGGCAAGATAATGGAATTCAGGAATATGATTGCCAATGCCAATGCTTCTCTGGCGAAGGATGATGCTTTTCAGGTGGCATCCGCACTCTCTACAAGATGCGGCCTGTATGCGTCGTTCAAGATGGACAATTCGATCGAGAGCCAGTCCAGAGCGGCCAATATCGAAGAACTCCTGAACAGCGTTCAGGGCTTCGTGGAGGACAGGAAGAACCAGTATAAGGAGGAAATGCTTGCAGATGAGAATGTTGTGGATATCGAGTCCATTTCTGACAGCGACATTCCTTTGGTGACACTCGGGGATTTCCTGGAGGACATTTCATTGCTCAGCGCTATCGATATGACGGATGATGAGTCGTCCAACAAGATAACCCTGATGACGGTGCATTCTTCCAAGGGCCTTGAGTTCCCTTATGTATATGTGGCCGGAATGGAGGAGAATATATTCCCGTCCGGAGGTTCGTTCTCGTCGCCGTCTGAGATTGAAGAGGAGCGGAGGCTGTTTTATGTGGCATTGACACGTGCTAAAGTGGCTGTAAATCTGTCATTTGCCTCTACCAGGATGAGAAACGGAAAGCATGAACAGAATGCGCCGAGCCGTTTCGTGCGTGAAATTAACACAAGGTATATTGACAATCCACTGCGCGAGGATGATGACCCCCGTGAAGACGGCATGCAGTCTTTCGGCGGATTCGGCTCCCGTTTCGGTTATGGCGCGAAGTTCTCCGGAGAGCGCAGAAGTTATGGCGCTTCATCGCAAAACCGTTCATATGGCACTTCTGGTCCGGTGAAAGTCATCAAAGAGAGCAGACCTCCTGTATCATCAGTGACCGGCAAGCCTCTGAAGCCTGCCTCTTCCGCTCAGAGTCCGCGTTCATTCGATGCTGACTTTACCCCTGTCTCTGTCCTGGATATGAAAGTGGGGCAGCGGATCGAGCATAACCGTTTCGGTTTCGGCGTCATCAGACAGATATCCGGTACCGGAACTGATCTGAAAGCGAAGATCGCGTTCGACAATTTCGGAGAAAAGATTTTGCTGCTCAAGTATGCGAAAATCCGCCTTGTAGAGAGTTAGAACAGATATTTAAAACTTTTTTTAAATGCCCGGCAGGAAAAATTAAAATTCCTGTCGGGAAATTTTTACGTTTCTTAAATAAAATCGGAAAAATTTCACATACTTTAGCGGTCGCTTAAACTTATTGAATTATGCGACAACTATTGAAAATCAAATTTTTGGCAGTTCTGCTCCTGCCGGCGTTCACGTTCTGTAAACGTATCGATGCGGGGACTGAGACAGGCTCCGGTTATCTTGGCATTCACTTCTCTGAACAGGCATACGCCCTGACAAAAGCTACGGCGGAAAACTTGCCGGACACGTGTGATTTCCTGCTTAAAGTCACGGACGCCGGAGGAAAGGTCATATATGACGGCAAGTATGGCGACTCTTCCGAAAAGATTCTTGTGAAATCCGGAACTTACAATATCTCAGTGCGTTCCGCAGAGTTCTCCAAGCCGTCATTCTCATCCCCACAATATGGAGATGACCAGTGTGTTGTGGTTCAGGAAGGGAAGACCGCACATGTCTATCTCGACTGTGATATGCAGAATGCGGGAATCCGGCTGGTGATTTCGCCCGGTTTCCTGAAATCTTATCCTGACGGCGTGCTCTTTCTGAAGTCTTCTGCCGGTAAGCTCATGTACGGTTACTCCGAAAAGCGGGTGGCCTATTTCCAACCGGGAAATGTAACATTGGCCCTATATGACGGCGGGAAGGACAAGACATTGACAACTAAAAAATTAAAACCTAAACAGGTGCTTGTCTTAAGCGTGCAGGCCCCCTCTGCCGGAACCTCAGGCGCCGGCATCAGCATTGCCGTGGATACAGCTAAGGCTTGGGTGAGCGACAGATACGTCATCGGTGCCGGCTCCGGCAGCGCACCTACCGGAGGAGCATATAAGGACGCGTTGAGCGTTTCTCAGGCAAAATCCGAGTTGGATGCGAAAGGCGTGTGGGTGTACGGCTATATTGTGGGAGGAGACTTGACTGCTTCATCAGTGTCATTCGACGAGCCGTTTGAATCTGAGTCCAATATCGCCATTGCCGGCAGGACCACTGTCTATGACAAGGAGTCCTGTATGTCAGTCCAATTGTTGAAAGGCAAGGTCCGGGATGCATTGAATCTCGTTTCCAATCCTTCAAATCTTAAAAGGAAGGTGTTCCTGAAGGGCGACATCGTGGAATCGTATTTCGGTATTCCTGGTGTGAAGAACATTTCCGAATGCGTGATTGAGTAGGTAATCCATAAGTAACCTTCAAAAAATATTTGTAAACTTATGCGAGTTTACTATCTTTGCAGTCGCATCCGGAGAACGGCTGCAATGCGGAAATAGCTCAGCTGGTAGAGCGTTGGCTTCCCAAGCCGAAGGTCGCGGGTTCGAGTCCCGTTTTCCGCTCCACGAACAACAAATAGTATATAATAATATGTTCTGAAAGTTATAACATCTTCAATCGACGGAAGTTTGTTATGACTTTCGTTCTGCTTTATATGGTCTCCTTACCATTGCCAGAGTTATGCTTTCTCGCAAAAAAATGATTTAACACTTTTGAAATTATCAAGTTTTTGCTATTTTTGCTTTCGAAACGATTGTAATACCAAATTGAAACGTTACAAAGCAAAAACAATAACTATTATCACATATCACATACAATGAAAATAATAAGAGTGTGGGCTTCCATCATCGTTTTTCTTGCTGCTTTTGCGTTCGCTTCATGCAGCAAGACAGAAAATGGTGGGGGGGGCGAGATTGATGTACAGTTCCGTGTGCCGGAAAATGTAGAACTTGAATACAACGCTACAACTCTTGATTTCAGGGTGCAGTTCCAGAAGTCCCCGAAGGAGACCGACAAGATTGTGCTGAAAGATCCCGTAGGAGTCGAACATACCTGCGACATCGTATCTGTCAGCACGACCAAGTTTACAGTCTCGCTTTACTCGGGAATGGTTTCTGGAAAGTATTCTGTATCCATAAAGCGTGGGAATGCGGTCAAGCTTATGGGCGAGATGGTGGTGTCCATTTACGGCGACGGGGTGGAACCTGCTGACGGTTCTACCGTTTACGGAAAGATCTCATGCAATGGTGTCGGTGTCCCTGACGTAGTCGTATCCGATGGCTATGAGGTGGTAAAGACTGATGCAGACGGAGTGTATCAGATGATGTCGGCAAAGTATCTGAAATATGTGTTCATGTCCGTTCCGAGCGGATATGAGCCGGTTGTAAATGGCATATTGCCGAAGATTCACAGCGCATTGACCTCTTCTGCGAAAAAAGCTGAGCGCGTGGATTTCGTCTTGAACAAAGTGGAGGGCCAGGACAAGTACAAGGTCTTCTTCCTGGGAGATATGCATCTTGCGAACAGGACCAATGACAGGACTCAGTTCACTGAGTTTACCAATGACTGGAACACATATCGCGACAAGCATAAGTCCGAGAAGATGTATGCAATCACCCTCGGAGACATGACTTGGGACTTGTATTGGTACTCGAACCAGATGGAACTGAAAGACTATCTGGACTTTATAAACGACAGAGTGTCAGATATAATCATATACCATACAATGGGCAATCATGACAATGATATGCTCGCGACGAACGGTTATGATGCAAAACTTCCGTATGACAAAACCATTGCTCCCCAGTATTATTCCTTCAATATCGGAAAGGTGCATTATGTGGTGATTGACGACATTGACTGTTCTGAATATGACGGAACATCTAAAAGAAAATATCACAAGAATCTGACACAGAATCAGTTGGATTGGCTTAAGAAGGACCTGGCGTATGTGAGCACATCTACCCCTATAGTATTGACGACTCATGCTCAGTTGTTCTATCCGTCAGAGAAAAACGTCTCCCGATTCGGGTACAGTTTCAGCAACGTGAGCGAACTGCTTGAGGTTCTGGATGGCTACAAAGTGCATGCTGTGACCGGGCACACTCACACGATTTTCAATGCGCTTCCGGAAGATACCGCTTTACTTGGCGCGAAAAATCTGCAGGAACACAATGCCGGTGCAGTTTGCGCATCATGGTGGTGGTCAGCTTCATTGACCCCGGGAGTCCACATCAGTCTGGACGGAGCTCCGGGCGGTTACAGTATCTGGGACGTGGACGGTACTGATTTCAAGTGGAAATACAAGGCGACCGGAAAGAGTGAGGACTATCAGTTCCGCTCTTATGACCTGAACAATTTCAGTGTTTCATACGATGATGTCCCTAAACTCAAGGACGCGGAGATGAAATTGGCGTTCGCAAAGTATGTCCTGGCGTATCCTAAAAATACTGACAATGAGGTTCTTATCAATGTGTGGAACTGGAATCCGAAATGGACTCTCACAGTTACTGACGAGCATGGAAAGGACCTGAAATGGACCAGGACATTCGCATATGACCCGCTTCATATCAAGGCATTGACGATTCCTCGATTCAACAAGAACATAACCAAGGAGCCTTCTTTCATAACAGAAAGCAAGATGCCGCATTTCTTCAAGGTCAAGGCAAACAATGCCACGGATGACTTGACGATAACAGTAAAGGATGAATTCGGCAACGTCTATACTGAAAACATGGCGCGTCCGAAGGCATTCAATACCCTTACTGACTATACCAAGTATTGATTCATAATGGATTGATACCATATAATACAAACCAAAATACAAAATTTATGAGAACAGTCAAATTTCTTGCTGTTTCCCTTCTGGTAGCATTGACCACCTGCATAGGTGCCTTTGCCCAGAACAGGACGGTGTCCGGAAAAGTTCTGGACAACCAACAGCAACCTCTTATCGGAGCGGCGGTTCTGATTTCCGGCACAAGTACCGGTACAACGACTGACGTGAACGGTAGTTTCTCAATGTCGGTTCCTTCCGGGGATGTTGTCCTGGAGGTATCATCTCTCGGTTACATTACCAGAAAGGTGAGTGTTCCGGCAGCAAAGTCTTCTGTCAATGTCACACTTGATGAAGACAACATGACCTTGAACGAGACGGTCGTTGTAGGTTATGGTACTCAAAAGAAGGTGAACTTGACAGGCGCTATTTCAGTTGTAGATGACAAAGCCCTGAAGGACAGGTCATCCCACAACCTTGTCACTATGCTGCAGGGTTCTGTTCCTGGCCTGAACATCACGACTCAGTCAGGTAACCCTGGAAGTACCGGAAAACTGAACATCCGAGGATTTACTTCCATCAATGAAGCGAACCCGATCGTCCTCATTGACGGTGCGCTTGGAGACCTCGAAGATGTCAATCCTAATGATGTCGAGAGTATCTCCGTCATCAAGGATGCTGCTGCGGCAGCCGTTTACGGTGCTCGTGCAGCTTATGGAGTTATCCTCGTGACCACCAAGAAAGGAAGCTCGGATGACGGTAAAGCCAAGATCCGCTACAGCGGAAGATTCGGATGGGAAGAGCCGACCACTTCGACAGATTACGAGGACAGGGGATATTGGTCAGTCTATACTCTGGATACATTCTGGAAGACTCAGGCAGCCGGAACCCCTTATACGGGCTATACCGAGCATGACATGATGGAGCTTCTGGCCCGTGTCAATGACAAGACTGAGAATCCTGACCGCCCATGGGTTGTCAAGGAAGTCCGCAACGGTAAAGAGCAGTGGATATATTACTGCAATACCGACTGGTATCACGAAATGTTCAGGGACAGACATCCTGTTCAGCAGCACAACATATCCGTCAGCGGTGGAACCAAGAACGTGAGGTATTTCATATCGGGCGGCTATGACAGGCAGACCGGTATCATGAAGGCTGCAGAGCCGGATGTGTTCCAGAAATATAATCTCCGTGCCAAGATTGACGCCAAGCTGAACAAGATTATGTCATTGTCCAACAACACGTCATTCTACAATTCCAATTATTCTTGGATCGGTGTAGGCGATATTCAGGACGTGTTCCGCAACCTGCGCCACACTCCTGCCTCTTTCCCTCTCTTCAATCCGGACGGAACAGGCCTTTACAACAACCCTCTCATCATCGGCGGTAACTATAATGTAGCCAACGGTAGGCAGATTGTATTTGCGATGGGCAAGCACAAGAACTATGACAAGAAATTCAACTTCACCAATACCACGGAGCTTGTCATCAAGCCGGTGGACCATTTCAATGTGACTGCGAATTTCACCTACAGACGTGTAAACCGCAATGAGATGCACCGTACCGTAAACATACCATTTGGTGTCCGTCCTGGTGTTACCGATGCATATACTACAGGTGCCGGTTTGAATGAACTGGAAGAGCGTACAAGAAGGTATGACTATTATACCGGAAACATTTTCGGCACTTACGAAAATACCTTCAAGGATGCCCACAATCTCAAGGTTATGCTCGGTTTCAATGTCGAGACATACCAATACAAGAATGTGACGGCCAAAGGACAGAATCTTTCAGATGAGAATCTCAACGATTTTAACCTGGTATCTCCAGATGAGTCCGGTGCTATCATCACTACTCTTGCAGGGGGCCAGAGTGAATATGCTCTTGCAGGTTTCTTCGGAAGATTGAACTACGACTATAAAGGACGTTACCTCATCGAGGCTTCAGGCCGTTATGACGGTTCTTCCCGTTTTGCAAAAGGACATCGTTGGGGTCTGTTCCCGTCAGTGTCCGGAGGATGGCGTATCTCTGAAGAGCCTTTCTTTGCTCCTGCAAGAGATATCGTGAACAACCTCAAGCTCCGTGCTTCCTTCGGTTCTCTCGGTAATCAGAATGTCTCCGATTATTCTTACATGAGAACCATCTCACAGCAGGCATTCTCTGCATTTACCTTCGGAGAGGGATCTACCAATGCAAAATATTCTGGTATTTCAGCTCCGAACTCATCAGAACTTACTTGGGAAACCACTCAGCAGTACAATGTCGGATTGGATGCATCATTGTTCAACAGCAGACTTGATTTCACAGCTGAGGCTTACATCAGAGACACCAAGAACATGCTTGTCCAGGGCAATGCTCTGCCGAGCGTATATGGTGCAGATGCCCCTAAGGAGAATTCGGCTGATTTGAGAACTCGCGGTTATGAGATTTCCGTAGGTTGGAGAGATTCATTCAAGCTTGCAGGCAAGCCGTTCAATTACAGCGTAAGGGCTTCTCTCAGTGACTACGATTCACATATTACCAGATATGCAAACAACCCGGACAAGCGTCTTAATGACTACTACGTAGGACAGCGTATCGGTGATGTCTGGGGCTTCGTAGTGGATGGTCTGTTCAAGACTGATGAAGAGGCAAAGGACTATCAGGCAAATGTCTGTGATGCATTGACATATGTAGGAACAAACCGTATGCAGGGCGGATTCCTTGCAGGTGACCTCAGATATGTCGATCTCGACAATGACCATTCCGGTGAGGGTGGAATCAATAAGATTACTCTCGGAAAGAACACTGCTGATGATCCTGGTGACCGTAAGATTCTGGGTAATTCCCTTCCGAGCATGCAGTACGGTTTCAATCTGGCTTTTGACTGGATGGGCTTTGACGTGAGCGCGTTCTTCCAGGGAACAGGTACACATTACTGGTATCCTGCAGGAATGAACATCGCATTCTGGGGATCATATTCCTATGCATATTGCGCTGCATTCATGCCTCGTGATTTCATCAAGACCGTATGGTCTGAAGAGAATCCTGACGCCTATTTCCCGAGAGCGCGAGTCTATTCATCCACTGGTGGTGAACTTGCTCCTGTAAACAGCCGTTACATCCAGAATGTCCGTTATCTGAGATTCAAGAATCTGACTGTGGGCTATACTGTCCCTCAGAGACTTACCCAGAAGATCCATCTGGATAAAGTACGCTTCTATTTCTCTGGAGAGAACCTTGCATACTGGTCTCCAATTAAGAAATATACCAAGTACTTGGATCCTGAGTCTTCATATCGTAGAGCATCGAGCGATAAAGACAAGTCTTCTACTACCGGCATATACAAAAACAGCGATAATAAAGATGCTGTTGCTTATCCTTGGCAGAAGACACTTATGTTCGGTGTTGATATTACATTCTAATGCGGGAGGACAGATCAATGAAAAAATATATATTTCCAATAATTGCTATTGTTCTCGGGTGCTCTTCTTGTGACAGTTTCTTGGAGAAGACCCCTAAGGACAGACTTGTTCCGGAAACATACTTCAAGACGGAAAACGACCTTAAGATGTTTTCCAACTCGTTCTATGATAATCTTTTAGATAAGACTCCATATGACGAGCAGTCTGATGTGATGTTCGAGAAGGGAACAATATCAGATGAACTGCTCGGCGGTACTGCCCGTGAAGTTCCACAGGCAGCTGCTTCAGGAGGATGGTCATGGGGCCAGCTGCGTAAGATCAATACGATGCTGGGCCATATGGATCAGTGCACAGATGCTGAAGTGGCTAAACAATATACCGGCCTGGCAAAATTCTTCAGAACTCAGTTCTATTTCCGGAAGGTCATGAGATTCGGAGATGTGCCATGGTATGACAAGGAACTTGGCTCCCGTGACTCCAGTCTGTATAAGGCCAGAGACTCCCGCGAGCTGGTTATGAGCAACATGTTGAATGACATTGATGATGCCATTGAAAGTCTTCCTTCAGGAAAGAGCGTTTACCGTGTAAACAAATGGGCGGCTCTTATGCTCAAGGCCCAGTTCTGTCTCTATGAAGGTACTTTCAGAAAATACCACAACGTCACTTTGCCGGGACATTCTGCTGAGGACTATTTGAAACTCGCTTATCAGGCTGCTGAGCAGGTTATGAATTCCGGAGTATATTCTTTGGCTTCTGACTATCATGAGCTGTTCAGGGAACCTGATGCTGACCAGAATGAGTATATCCTTGCCATCAGAATGGAACAGTCTATCGGCTGTACTCATAGCGCAACAAGTTATGTTGCCATGAACACAGGTGGTAACCCTGGTTTTTCAAAGAAGTTCATTGACAGTTTCTTGATGAAAGACGGCACCAGATATACGGACAAGCCGGATTGGGAAACCAAGCTGTTCGTGGAAGAAGTGGCTGACAGGGACCCGCGTTTGGGTATGATCATCAGGCTTCCTCAGAGTATCCGTGTGAACTCCAAGAAGACTATTTATGGTCCTGAACTTACGATGACCTCTACAGGATTCCAGCTTGAGAAGTTCGTGATGGATCCTCAGTATGAAACTGCTGAGCGTGCAAATATGTCCTTCAATGATATTCCAGTATATCGTCTGGGAGAGGCATATCTGATGTTTGCAGAGGCCAAGGCCGAACTGAATATCCTCACTCAGGAGGATGTTGACAATTCCATCAACAAGCTCCGTGACCGCGTAGGTATGCCTCATCTTGTGTTGGCAGGTCTTACAGTCGATCCGTTCCTGACTTCTGAAACTTATGGCTATCAGAACCTTGCCAAACTTAATCCTTCTAATCTCGCGCAGATTCTTGAAGTCCGTCGTGAAAGGACTATCGAGATGGCTCTTGAGGGAAGAAGATGGAATGATATCGTAAGATGGAAAGAAGGCGCAACTTGGACGGAACCGCTTTACGGTATGTATTTCCCTGGACCTGGCGCATATGATTTGACAGGTGACGGCAAAGCGGATATTTATCTTTATGCCACATCAAAGGTTGACAATAATGCTAAGAAGAAATATGGTGATAACTTTACATATCTCCAGATTCAGGAAATCGAAATTGACGGAAAATATGTTCCATATTCAGACGGTATAATTTTGAGCGAGGGTACCAAGGGCTTTGTTGCCATGCATTATAAGAAGGCACGTGCCTTTGATGAAAGTAGGGATTATCTTTACCCGATTCCAAGTGGAGATCGTCAACTTAATCCTAACCTGGCTCAGAATAACGGTTGGGCTGATGGTCTGGACTTCTAGTGCCGATGTGACAAATAAATCTGGATCATTAAATTAGATTGTTATGAAAATTATAAATAACTTATTTAGAATCAGTGCGATTTTGCTGCTGGCTTCTCCTTTTACAAGCTGTAAAGAGGAAGAGTTGGTCAAGCCTAGTGCATTGCTGTCAGAATCCAGCTTGACATTTGAGGCCAAGGCCGAAGAGTCACAGTCTTTCAGGATAGCTTCGGATTCTGATTGGATGATAGACGTGGACGAGCCATGGATAACCGTGGATCCGATGTCCGGTTCCAATACAATGAATGTCAATGTCACTGTAGAGGACAACTATACCGGCGGAGTGATGAATGCTCCCCGCCAGGGTCTCATTACGATTATGAACAAGCGTGGTGATAAGGTAACCACTGTCATTTATCAGAAAGGCGACAATTATCTTGGAGTAAGTGAGGTTCCTATATCTGATGTGCTTGAACTTGAGGATGGCAAATTCGCTAAAATCAATGGCGCTCAGGTCGTTGCTCTGACAGATGAAGGATATGTCGTATCAGATGCCAGCGGTTTACTTTATGTCAAACGCGGGGCAGATGCTGCCGATGTCGCAAAACTTGGTGACAAACTCTTCCTTGCTGGTGAGAAGGTTTCTCTTTATGGAAATGCTGCTTTGGTAGCTGGTGAAATCACAGTCCAGTCTAATGAGGAAGTGACTCGTCCTGCACCGCTTCCGCTTCTTTCAAATCTCGATGCTGAAAAGGCTAAGAAGATAATGTATGTCTCTGTTGAGGCTGGTCTTCTCGGTCGTGACTTGAAATTCGAGCAGACTCTTCCAGTTTCAGTTACTCTTCTTGACCCTAAGTCAGGAGATGTCGATCTCGATAAAGTCAATATGCATAATGTTGCAATCAATGCCTATTTTATCGGACTTGATGGTGACAATGTGAAGCTTGCAGCTACTTCTGTTGAAGATAAAGGTGAAAACGAAAGCCTTATGGCATTCTTCTATGACGATTTCTCATGGATGAAGGCATATATTCCTGCTGAAGTCAAGGTTGGCGATTCAATTAAGGAAAACAATGCAAGCGCCGAGGCTCCTAATGTCAGAAGCAATGGATCTCTCAGTAATCTTCTTGATGCTTTCCTTGCAAAAGGATACGAAGATTTGAATCCTTCATCGAAGACTCTGTATGCTCAGGCTTACTATTGGAAAATGGGCAAGACCAGTAAGGCTACCGCGAATAACAACAATGGTTTGAGACTTCCTCCTATGGAATTAAAAGGCAGCGAACTGATCAATGTCTATATCGAATTTGACTGGGCTGCGCACATGACTGGTAGTGGCGACATAGATAAGGTTCAGGTTGTTGCGGAACTCGAAGGAAAGGGTTCTTTCGATAATGGTACGAATGTCAGCGATCCGTTTGTGACAACTCAGGAAAAGGGTCACATCGAATGGCAGCATGCTAAAGTTCTTGCCAAGGGCGTCAATAACCAGACAAGGATTGTCCTCAGACCAGCAGAATACTCGTCTGTTACGCCGGATCAGCAGAGATGGCATGTGGACAATATCAAAGTGTCTGATTCCCATATCCCTTATGCCGAGCCTGAGTATGCCAATGTTACCGTATCTGACGAGGTCGTTACATTTGAAGGAACCCCTACAGGTCCAGCTTCCATAACGATAAACTCAGATAAGGATTGGACTATTACCAAAGGTCAGAATTCTGACTGGTTCTCCATTGATGTCACTCAAGGTGCTGCAGGGTCTGATACCAAGGTTGCTGTCACTTGCGAGCCTAGTACAATCTCAACTCTTCGCCGTAGCACATTTGTAATAGCATCAGCCGATACAAGGAAGACCATTCATGTCGTTCAGTCTGCAGTAGGTCAGGAACTTGATCCGTTCATCAGTATCAAAGGCGGAAATTCAGTTGATATTAGTGGTCAGGGTGGTGAGTTTGCTGTAACTATACAGGCAAATACAGACTATGAGACCAAGATTGACGCGGATTGGATCCAGCTCCTTCCTTCTACAACTGCAATGGTTGAGTGGACACCTCTTAAATTCAAGGCTGCCGCTAACCTTACGGGTGTTGCCAGAACTGGTACAGTACGTTTTGTGAAAGGTACTATCGAGTCTGTCCTTACTGTAAAACAGGATAAGTTCGAGCCTTCTATCAAGGTTACCACTACTGATAATGCAGTGCCGTCAGAGGGCAAGTCTCTCCCAGTTCATATTGTTTCCAATGTTGACTTTACTGCTTCCGCTGCAGGTATGACTTTGCCTGTATCTTCTGCAAAAGCCGGCACATATGATCTGAGTATTCCTGTCCCTGCCAATACTGGAACTCCTAGAAAACTTTCAGTTACATTCGAGAATGCTGAATATGACTACAAGACTACATTTGATATTTATCAGGCAGGTGCTTTTGTAGTATTCTCAGATGATTTCTCTTGGGTTGCTCCTATGGTTTCAGCTTGGAATGATGCAAACTCAGGAGAGAAAAAGAAGATAGGTGATACTGTAGGTTCTTCCGGTAAAGATACAGAGGCTCCGAATGTATATTCTGATGCCACAATCAAGGCCTCTTTCGCGGCTGCTTTCAAGGCTCAGGGTTATAAAGACCTTCAGCCGTCAGAGAAAGTAATCTATCTTCAGGATCAGTATCTGAAACTTGGCAGAACCGGTGGACATAACAATGCAATCCGTTTGCCTGCTGTTACCGCACTGACATCTCCTTCTGATGTGTTTGTTGAGTTTGATCATGCGACCATGTGTCAGAAAGATGGCGTTTGCGATGACGCCAAGATCGTTGTTGTCATTGAAGGTGACGGTGAGTTCGAGAATGGTACCAAGTGCAGTGACATTCTCCCTGTCATTCAGGAGAAGGGTACTTACAGATGGACACATTCCGGAACTTTGGTCAAGGGTATGACATCAGAGACAAGACTCGTCGTAGTTATGTACCGTGTTGTCATGTCCAAGGATTCAGAAGGAGTCTATAAGTACAACAACAAGTACAACTTCGGGGTCGATGATGCCGGTCGTATATTCCTCGACAACATCAAGATTACCAAATAATCTTTGACCGAATACAAATAATTGCTTCCGGGCGATCCTCCATCGGGTCACCCGGAAGTTTCCATATGTGTTGACCTTTTTATATTCTGCAAAATTATTGCTAAATTTGCAGACTGTACTTAAAACCAGAAAAATGGCGAATTATACAATAGTTGAAGTCGTCGGGAGAAGAATGCTGAAGAAGTTCATCAAGTTTCCTGACGAATTGTACAAGGATTGTGAGCAATATGTTCCGGCTCTTCATTCTGATCAGGTGTTCAGTCTGACGAAAGATCCTGCGTTGGATTATTGCAAGCACAAGTTGTGGCTGGCGTTCGACGGAAAGAAAATCGTGGGGCGCATATGCGCTATGATAAATCCTCGTTACAATGAATTGTATGACAAGAAAAGAGCGCGTTTCGGATGGTTTGACACGATCAATGACATTGACGTCGCCCGTCTTCTGCTCGGAACGGCTGAAGCCTGGGCCCGCGAGAATGGCATGACCGAGGTGCACGGACCATTGTATTACAATACTTTGGGAAAGCAGGGCATGCTGGTCGAGGGCTTTGAGAACATTCCTCCGTTCAACTGTCTGTATAACTTCCCGTATTACAATGACTTGGTGACGGCTCTCGGGTACGAGAAGGAGTGTGACTGGCTTCAGTACAAAATGAATGCCTCACAGGGTGTTCAGGACAAGGTGAGCAGAATTGCTGGAATGCTCAAGGAAAGGTATAACCTGCACGACGGCAAAATAGACAACTTGAAGAAGGACAAGAAGATGGTGGACTATTTCTTCAAGGTTTACAATGAGAGCTTTGCTGCGGCGGTCTATAATTTCATTCCGTTCACGCAGAAGGAAATCGACCACGAGGCGAAAGTGTCAATGCCGTTCATTTCAGACAAGGTGAGCAGCATCGTCCTGGATGAGAACAATGAGCTTGTGGCTTTCGGAATCGCCTTCCCGACCATCTCGAAGGCGTTGCAGAAGGCGAAAGGCCGCCTGTTCCCGTTCGGCTGGTTCCATCTGCTCAAGGCAATGCACAATTATGAATGTGTGGACCTTATGCTCAACGGGGCCGTGCCGCAGTGGCAGAACAAGGGGGTAAGCTCCATCTACCATTGCTCGATGGCTGAAAAGTACAAGAAAGTCGGGACAATGTGGGCGATTTCTAATCCTCAGATTGAGACGAACAGTGCGGTGAACGTCTGGGGCAAGTACGAACATGAGCTTTACATGCGCAGACGTTGCTATGTCAAAGCGCTGTAAACCAATGTGGTTGATGGTTTAATACGAAATAGAAGACAACAACAATATATGGCAGAGAAGAATACATTGCTGGAAAAGGTCCTGAGCCTTCAGGACAAATTCATTTCTCTTCAGGAACAGCTTTCGGACCCGGCTGTGATGTCGGACATGAAGAAATATGTTCAGCTGAACAAGGATTACAAGGAACTGGAGCCTATCATCAAGGCAGGACAGGAATACAAGAGAATGGTGGATGAACTCGCTTCCGCCAAGGATATCATGGCCAATGAGAAGGATGACGATCTCAAGGAGATGGCAAGAGAGGAAATTGCCGAGATTGAGCCGAAGCTTCCTGACATGGAGCAGAACATCAAGCTGCTTCTCATTCCTTCGGATCCTGATGACAGCAAGAATGCAATGGTCGAAATCCGTGGCGGTACAGGTGGCGATGAGGCTGCCATATTCGCAGGTGACTTGTTCAGGATGTATTCGAAGTTTGCTGAGCGCAAGGGCTGGAAGCTCGAGGTTTCGGACCAGGCTCCGGGTACTTCAGGCGGTTTCAAGCAGATTGTGTTCAAGCTTTCGTGCGCTGACGGTGTTTACGGGACAATGAAATACGAGTCCGGTGTGCATCGTGTGCAGAGGGTGCCTCAGACGGAGACTCAGGGACGAATCCAGACTTCTGCCGCATCTGTGGCTGTCTTCCCGGAGGCTGACGAGTTCGACATTGATCTGGATATGAATGATATCCGCAAGGATACCTACTGTTCTTCAGGTCCTGGCGGACAGGGTGTGAACACGACGTATTCTGCTGTCCGACTGACACATATCCCGTCAGGAATCGTGGTTCAATGTCAGGAGGAGCGTTCGCAGCTCAAGAACTTCGACAGGGCATTGGAAGAGCTCCGTACCCGTCTGTACAATATGGAGCACCAGAAATATCTGGACGGTATCGCAGCCAAGCGTAAGACGATGGTATCGACGGGCGACCGTTCCGCCAAGATCAGAACGTACAATTATCCGCAGTCCCGCGTCACCGACCACCGTATCAACTGGTCAATGTACAATCTTCCGGCCTTCATGGACGGTGATATCCAGGAATGTATCGACCAGCTCCAGATAGCCGAGAACGCCGAACGCCTCAAAGCCGCCGGCGACGACGAATAATCCTGATCTCCCCCTTGAATAGGGGAATCTGGGGGATTAACAGGGCATCATCAGATGCCGGGCCGGAGCTGGCGGGCCGGGAAGCCCTGCGGCGATGGACAGCCCGAAGGCCCTGACCGCCCCCTTGAAAAGGGGGTCGGGGGGATT
>ULPT01033725.1_pt1 | contig 19692 bp, 27 predicted proteins | sample 1953751 | NCBI WGS metagenome assembly ULPT01 (sample SAMEA4835636, study PRJEB28245) | human gut metagenome | biome: gut microbiome; material: fecal sample | place: Denmark | collected 2008 | reverse complement strand
TTATCACATCCTTCACCTTTCTTTTCTGCGAAGCTGTCAGCACGAAGCTGTCCACGATGTCCTCATAGTAGGCTTTCAGGAATTTGCCGCGGTTGATGCGTCGGTTTACGCAATACTTTCCGTCGGTTATCGTCTCCAGGTCGAACGACTTGTACACGAGTTCGCAGCCGTCATAGTTGTGCTCGCCCTCGCCTTGCGGGAAACTTGTGCTGACAGGATTGGGCTTTGTGCCCCATTTCGTGAGCGTCTCCTCGTAGAAGAACGCGATGCGGTCGTCTGCCTGCAGATCCATACTGCTGTACATCGACACAGTAGAGCTCACCTGATAGCATCCGTCCCAGCCCGAGGCGAAGGCTTTCGCGTTGCGCATGTCGTCGGGTGAGGCAAGTTCTTTATAGAATATGCTAACGTTGTTGCGACCCGTGCCCGTAGGCACCGACTGCAGCACTACGTACATCGGCTTGCCGTCGCTGTTGCGCATGGCTGGAACGATGAGCATCTCGCCGTTTGTGGGGTTGGTGCTCGGCGCGAGCGCGAGTCCGTCCATCGTAGCCTTCTCGGGCTTGTCCCAGCAGCCTTCGCCGGTCTTTGTGTTGCTGTAGGTGTAGATGTTTAGCAGTCGGCAGCCCGACGCTCTGCTGGTTATTATCACACGACCGTCGGGCAGTTCCTCGCACTTCGGTTCGTCGCCACCGGGCACGGGCAGAGCCGAAGCGCCGCCGAGAGCGTGCCATGAGCGTCCGAAGTCGTCGGAATATATCACGCGGTTGCCGTTGGGGCGCGCTGTGAGTGCGGCATAGATGCGATAGTAGTCGCCCACCTTCACCACTCTACTCTGGAACAGCTTGCCACTGCCGACGAAAGCGGCGTCCACGACATTGCCCTTGTCGAACAAGCCGTATATATCCTCGGTCTGGTCAACCGGCTTCTGCCATGTGCGTCCGCCGTCGGTGCTGCGTATTGCAGCGATGAGGGCCGGGTTCTGTCTGTTTGTGCTGGGCTTGCCGTACACCGTACAGCCCGCAACAGCCATAATGAGCACCTCGTTGCGCTCGCGATCCATCACGACAGCCGGGTCGCCGTAGGCTGCTTCCATCGGAGTCTTATGGGCGTTGATGAGCGAAGTGTCGCCACACGCCACGTCAATCTCATGCTCGCTCCATGTTCTGCCGTTGTCGTAGCTCAGTTTCACCACGCAGTCGACGCGTCCGAAGCCGGGGTCGGTGCCGCAGACGAGGCGTGCCGCACTCGCAACGAGTCGTCCGCCATGGCCGCAGGTGATGCCTGGTATGCGATAAGGCGGAACGTCGATGCTGCCCTTCGCCGTACTGAACAGGATTGTGCCGTCGGCGTAGGCTGCAACGGTGAGCAGCAACATGCCGAGAGAGAATAGAATTTTCTTCATTGTAGTTTGGTTTTATTTTTTTACTTTTTCACCTTTTTACTTTTTTACTTTTAAAAGTTATGTTCTCCTCCTTGAATTTATCCTTCGGCTGCGGATGCTCCGCCGGATAGCCGATAACGATCATGTTAAGCGGAACGAGATTGTCGGGGAGCGAGAGCGTTGCGCTTATCGCCTTGCAGCGTTCCTCGGAAGGATAGGCGCCCGTCCATACGGCGCCGAGACTCATAGCGTGAGCCGCAAGCAAGAGATTCTCTGTTGCAGCCGACGCATCCTGAATCCAGAAATCGCGTCCGCCGCCTTCTATCACCTTATCCATATCGCCGCAGACCACAATGGCGAGCGGAGCCTTGAGCAGCATCTTCGCGTAAGGATTGGCACCCGCCAGACTGTCGAGCACGCTGCGCTGTTCTACAACCACGAAGTGCCACGGCTGCTTGTTCATCGCCGTAGGTGCAGCCATCGCCGCGCGCAGCATCTTCTCCACTTTCTCCTTCTCAACGGGGCGTGCCTCGTAGTCGCGTATGCTGGTACGCGTAGCGATATTGTCGAGCACAGCCTGCTCTTGCGTTTGCGACTCGCCGGCGTCTTCTGCGCCCGACACCAAGCGCACGCCAAGCACCACGACGGCAATGGCGAGCACTACGTTTAAAATGATTGACTTATTCTGTAAATTCATAATTCTTAATTGTATAATTCTTCAATTCCTCATTCAACACTCTTGACAAGCGCTCCCGTTGGGCACACGAAGCGGCAGTAAGGGCGCGGCACCCACACCGACAGCACGAGGAACAACGCCGCGAGCACTGTCACCCACACCGACGCCGACGAATAGAGGAACGCCGTGAACAGCTCGTAGTCGATCCATGCGGTGCATGTGCCGGTGAGCAGCAGCGCCATGAGCACGCCCCTGAGCAGATTGCGCAGCACGGAGAGCAGTTTCAGTACGCGCGGCGTGATGCGCAGCTTGCGTCGACTGAGCTTTCCGGCGAGTTCCTGCGCCGATCCGAACGGACAGATATTGGCGCAGTAGTGACCCGACCGACCCGCCAACGGGTATATCAGCGCCACTATCAGCATTAGCAGCGGAGCGGCAAGTGCGCCAATCGCCGAAAGACTCACGCCGCCGGAGAAGACTCGCAGGAAGAGCGTGTAGGAGACGAACGTGCCGGTCCACAGACCGAGCACCACGACGTTCACCGCGAGCTGCACAAGATGCAGTCGGCGGTTGTTGTAGAAGAGCGGAACGACGGCTCCGAGCAGCACGACAATCAGCGCAACTATAGGGGGTGCACTTGTCTCAAGTGCACCAACCGAGCCATCCCCACTCCCCACTATAGGGGGTGCACTTGTCTCAAGTGCACCAACCGAGCCATCCTCACCCCACTGACCATGCTGCTTGGCATAAGCCAGTCCGCGCTGCATGTTAGCTATTATCGCTCTTGACGAGAACGTAGCGCCCGACACGGCGTCCACCTCCTCCGCCAACGCCTCGTCCACCGACTTGTTCTGCCAGTGGTTGAGCAGCTCCTTCGCGCGGTTGAAGAAGTCGGGCGACTCGGCGTTGGGTTCAGCCTCAACAGCCGCCACCCTGCCGTCCTTTATATGTATCTTCAGCGGCACCGGTCCGCCGTATCCCTGCACGTCCTTTGCCAACGGCTTTGTGTTCACCACGAACACTCCGTCGGGCGTCACCTCCAGCGTGTCGTTCTTCAGCGCCTTCGCCTCATGCGCCTCTCGCAAGTCGTGTCCTAATATCCTGCCGTCGCGCAGTATCGCCGCCGCAGCCAGTATCAGCACCACCACGACGAGCGACAACAGTCGCGCCCAGAATCCCTTCCTTTGTCTTTTTACCATATCGTTGTTCTTTTGTTATCCTTCATAGAATCCATTTGGACTCATGCTCGACCAGCGGATATACATTTCCTTATAATTGTCCTTAATAAACTCGCGTATTATACGAAGTTCCTTATCGGTAAGCACACCACGTACTTTCACCTCCGTATCACCATTTCCTTTTACAAAGAGTTTTGCAGAACCAGCCTCCGTCAGTCGTTTGTCGCTTGCGTGAACATGCATAGCTTCAATGATACAATGTGAAGTGAAATACAGGTAATAACCACAAATCATGAAATCAAAATATTTAGGCATACGACTCCTCCATGTATTTTTGATTCTTCTTCCAATAACCTTCCACAATACTCAATTCTACATCATTCATTGTAGTTTCAAGCACTTCGCCCTGTGGCGACAAAACCAATGCATGATGAGGAGCCTTAAGATCCAATACACGTATATTCGAGTCTTCTGTTTTAGTGAATGCATACCCACAGACAATCATATCAGCCGTGGAGCATATCTTCGTTATATCTTCATTGTTCATAATTTCCGATTTTTACTGATTTTATGTCTTTCAAGAATGTTTCCGGATTGATATAGAGATTCTGAAGGATAGGCACAAGATCGATATATTCTTCTGTCACGCCCATCCCGTCATAGTCCGCCAAAACTACAAGATAGCCGTCATCCCATGTCTTCACCTCAACATATCTTTTCAGTATTGCAGGCGTACGGAAGCGGATGTTATAGTCGGCATACTTGAATGATGTCATATCGCCTTTATTTGACAACACAGCCTGTGTTGCAGATTTTGCCGTATTCATAAATTCACCTCCTTAATCTTTTTGTTAGAATATAAAACTCTGTAGCAAAGATAATGCAAATTAAAGACAATACAAAATGTATTCGTTGATTTTTACTATCCATACATCATAATACAATATCATTACCACGCACAGGTAATATCATTACCACGCACAGGAAACATCGTTACCGCGTATCTGTAATGATGTTACCATGCCTTGGTAACAATCGTTATCTTTGGCATCGATCTGTTAATGTTCGGCAGACAGCTGTAACTGGCGGCTTCTACCGACACATAAACGCAAAAAGGGCTGGACTCCTTGCATGGAATCCAGCCCTTTCTGTTTTTGACTTAGCGCCACGACATTCATCGTAAATCCGAGCCAAATGAGGTACAGCGGTGAACACATAGCGGCTATGGTAGCATGAGAAAAGCGACAATGAATGTCCTCTTGCCAGAATGTATGGAAGTAATCGCCGTCACCGACATTAGTGCTATTCAACATGCTTTTTTATGTCTTTGTATGCTTATTCGTTAGTCATAATGTTACTGATTTAGACCCATTTCTACATGCATATCCATCATTTGATTTTTCTCCATTGTTTTGTTTTTTTTATTATAGTCATTATAATCCCATTCCTCAAATGCAGAGACATTGAGCTCAGGCTCCTCGTCCTTAGAATAGTCGTTGGCAAGATATGCAACCGGCAGCCCAGTCTTGCGCATCAAGTCTGCGGCATGTTTCAGGTACGGAGCTTTCAGCTGCTCAATGTAGCGATGGGACAGAAAGAACCTTGTCAGTTATTGTCGTGATAGCAAGTTTTTAGAGTTGATATATTTATGCTTCGTTTCCCAATAGAATTGACAAAATTGAATATTCCCAATCAAAGATTTCTCCTGTCTCTTTGATTATGTCAATCCACATGCTGACGCGAGGATTATACCTTTCGAGAAGTTTCTTGTCTTCAGGACGAACTTCAAGCATACTTATCTGATGACGTTCCATGTTGACATCACTCTTGATAACAGTATCCTTGAAGGTGCTTAGCTTCCGGGCTTCTGCCAGATACTGCTGCGCTCCTTCTTCGTCTTTTTCAAACAGACAATGGTAAATGGCATCTATATAGCCACAACCTTTTATCGCATTGTAAAGCTCGCGATTGTATACAAAGTCATTCTCGCAATTATCCAGCACGCATGCGAAGATGCGCTCTTTCCATGTGTCGAATGTTGGTTCGACATTTGAGCTATATACAGCTTTGTCATTGGTTATTGACACCCAATTTCTATTACTACATATCAACACGACGTGCTTTCCTGAAGCAGCAAGCAGTTTCTCTGCCAGGAGAATCACATGGTCATATCCGTTTTGCAGCCCACTACCATTGTATAGAATGACGAACGCTTTCTGTGGTATGGATGTCAGCATCGGGATTTGCGCTTCCAAATCGGCTAAATTCTTTGAATTAAATCTAAGTGGTCTTACCATTCCCTTACCAAAGATATTTTCGCCTATTACGCATGTTTGCTTAACGCAAGCCTCCTCGCCTCTATCTTTCCATCCGCAAAATACCACAAGTGGCTTTTTGCGTGGAAGCAGGAAGTACTCCTCAAGAACCATTTCGTGCTTATCATATGTGAAGACATGCAACTCATCTTCCGGCAACAGACAGTTGATATGATTCTCTGTCATATCCTTGTCCTCCACAGCCACTTCTCCGTTCAGACATTTCTCCGAGAACTCGCGGAAGAAGTCTCTATCAAGCAACTTCGATACTTTCAGCAGCAAGTCGGTGTCGAGACTTGTCTTTCCGAATATCTCGTATGTGGCAGAGCTGGACTTGCACAAGTCTTTGGCAAAAGCCGTTACTGAAGGGTACTTTGCCTTTACTTCCTTCAGAATCTCTTGTCCTATATTATATTTCTCCATTGAATTGTATTATTATGTATGTTTATATTTCCAGTTCTCGTTGGTCAGAACCATTTAAAATCCTTGTCAAACAAGTTGGATATTGGTTTGAATAGTCTGCACAGAATAAGTCCGACGACTATCAAGCCTATACGCACTAATGCAGAGCCGCTCATCGTCAATCCGAGCCAAACAAGGTACAGCGGCGAGCACATAGCGGCTATGGTTATCAGCATCATTAGTGATGCGAGGAATGTTTTAATGCCCATATTTCAATTATTTTATGGTATAGCTATACAATGGTCGCAGACTGTCACCGGCTATCTCGAAAGCCACAATGTCGCGAGCGTACTCGTTGCTTCCCACTTTAGCGGAGAGGAAGAACACGTAGGAGCGATTGCCGTATTCATCGTCAAGGCTCACTATCTTCTGCACTTCATGGTGGCTGTAATCATCATTAGGATGGGCAAGTCGTAGCAGAGGGCGATGCTCCTCGTGCAGCTTGCCGTCAGCAGACTTAAACTTCACCACACAGTCGATATTGGGTGCGGTTCCGCCTTCGCCTGTGTCATGCCAGATGGCTGTCACGAGACTGTCGTCAGAGACTATTGTATGGTAAATCTCGGTAGAGTCAGACTTACCATAGCTCTTATCGAGACTTGTATCGGAAGACTTGTTCAAACATGAAGAGCATATAGACAATGCCAACAAGGCTATGCTACAAAGCTGGAGTATCCTTTTCACATTCCTCATCGTTTCCATTAGACATATATTCCCGTTTTAATTTTTCGTCTTCAAAATCACTCGTAAACATACATTCTGCCAAAACCTCACCATCCTCTGCGTATTCAGGGTCGAACACAAGTCCTGGGAGAGTAAGCGGTTCTTCCTGTTCATATATGTACGAACCGATATAGACGTATTCCTTGGAAGGCTCTACCTTATCTTTATCTAAAAATACATCTCTTTCGCGTGCGAGGTCAGAGTACTCATCATCGTATCCTTCGAAATCGTTTAGTTCCCACACAAAGCAAAGCTCGTACATCAACCATTCGAAGAAGAAACGTTCGTTGTTTGCTTCAACAAAGTGGCTATGCGTATCCTCTTGATAAAACATAGGATATAACTTCGGCTCAAACATCCAATTCTTACTTACTTCTTCGACAGTTTCCAGAATTTGCTCTTTGATGTGCTTGCTCCAAAGGCTGTCAACGCGATAGGCATTGTCTTTCTTTACTTTCAGATATATTTTCATTTTCTTTTCGTTTAGACCTTTTATTCTGATGGAGGAAAAATCTGATTGATTACGATTTTATTGCTGTCGTCAAGATACGCTCCGTCTATATCATAAGAAATAGAGACAAAATCATCACCTTCATCACTTGAATAGCAACCTATTCTTTCCCAAAATTCTTCGTGGTAGGCTTTCATTATTTTCTCATATAGGTCGGGAGCCTTCTCCTGCAACCAAGGGTCGAACTTCTCCCAATAATCTTCTTCCTCCATGTCTTTGAGAATTGTATCTTGGGCTTCTTTCCATAATGCCAGCAACTTCTCCGCTTCCTCGTCAGAGAGTTTGACAGTAACACCGTCATTATCCCAATTTATATATATTTCTGCATCAATCTCTTTCATTGTCAGTTATATTGTTTAGTTACTTTATGATTGATGACTTGCCAGCCACTCTTTTGCAAGAGTGGTGGCAAAGCCGTAGAAGTCTTTCACGTGAGCATCTGACCATAGCTCTTCGTTGTTTTGAAGAAACTCCAGCAGTTGTTCTCTCAACTCTTGGTCCTCAGTCCTTTCAAGAACCACTCTGATGAGTGTAAGTGCACCGTCGTCACCCCAATTTTTGCGTATCATATTCTTTTGTCGTTTAGTTGTTTTCTTTTTTACGAATCTCTTGCAGAATAGCTTCGCGCATCCACCATACGGCATACGAGGCAAACTTGAAGCCGCGCGACTTGTCAAACTTATGGCTGGCACGTAACATTCCGTAACGACTTGCTGCAATGAGTGCTTCGTCAGAGAGTCCCTTGCCCACATACTGCTTTGCCACAGCCTTGATAAAGACAGAACCGAGTTCTGCCAACTGGTTCTCAGCATCGGAGTCGCCCTGCTGTATGAGGTCAATAAGACGCAAAGCCTCATCGTTGTCGATGATAGGCATCTTTTCACTGTTTGTTGTAGAATTGTTGTTCATCATGTCTTTAATGTTTTTAGTTGTCGCGCGAAATTTACCCTGTTTTTCTGAAATAAAAAAATCAGACCATAGAAAATCAACAAAAAATCGACTTTTTGTTGCAATCATATCTTATTCAAAGATAGTGCCAACGAGAGTCTCTGTCTATTCCTTCGGAGTCACAAGACTATTGAAATCGCGAGTCTCAAACTGATCGGACTCATAGCCTTGGATGTTGAAGTCTGGGTAATGGTTGTACTTGTTCTTTGGCACTATAATCTTTTCGAGAGATGTGCAGCCAATGAGCATCGTTGCATTTATTTCACCAGCACAGCATGTCAATGACGGCTGCTCAAACTCAATCGTCTTTAGTGAAGTGCAGTCGGCAAACGCCATTCGCTCTACAATCTTCACATTCTTGTTTAGATATACAGACTCCAGATGCTTGCAACTTGCAAAGGCTTTGTCATAAATACAGCATTCGCAGTCATCACTTATCTCTATGTTGAGACTTTTCAGTCCGGAACTTCTGAATGCAGACTTGTCGATAATATTCAGGTGACTTGGAATTTTTATCTCTTTCAAAGCTTTGCAGCAAGCAAAGGCACCTGCTCTAATCTGGCGCAATGTCTCAGGTAAGGCTATTTCCTTTAAATTATCACAAAGACCAAAACACTCTTTCCCGATAAATTCTACTCCAGGCATTGTTATCTTGAAGAGTTTGTGGCAGCTTGCGAACGCTTCTTCGCCCAAGTCGACAACAGATGCTGGCAACACCATATCATGAAGATTGTTAAGTCCTAGGAATGCATAGTCACAGATTGCCTTCACACCATCTTCCACTTCAACGAACTCCGGATTGCCGAGTACTTTCAACAAACGAAGTCCATCCTCGCTGTAGATTGGTCCAGAACCCTTATTGCGTCTGGCTTTCTTGATTATTGCTTGATCTTCTTTTGTCAATCTTGTATTCATATCTTCTGTAGTATTCATATTCTTTACTTATATTGTCATAACTCTATTTTACTTAAGTGAATAAAACTGGGTGCAAAGGTAATGCTTTTTTGCCTTTGCACCCAGTTTAGTTATTCGGAAGAACCGGAATGTGATGCCGGAAAATCAGGAAAGATGCCAAACGATGTTATCAGATAACATTTATCTGGAAATCAGTATAATTCTTGCTCACATTCTCACGGAATTTGCAGAAATTAGATTTGCTGTCGCCGTCACCCCACTGCTTGGTGTATCTGATTTCACGACCATTGAAAGTAAATGTACCATGAGACTTCTTGCCTTCTTGAAAGACTCTGATATCTTGTGTGTCACTCACATTCACGCGCTCGCCACCGATGTAGCCTTTTATCTCTTTATTAATGTCTTGAACGCTGTCTGAAGAATTGGCAAGTCTGTACTCCACAAACTTCTCCAACACATCATACATTGAGTAGCTACCATTGCCATTGATAGCATAAGCTCTTCTGGGATGACCACCTTGCGCCACCTTTGCCATACTCTGTGAAAGTTCTGGAATGCCAAGGGCGTTGATTGCCGCACGGATAAGGTCCTCATTGTTCTTGAAGAATGTTGTCAATAGTTCTCTTTCTTTCTGCTCCATTGCCATAATTATTATATTTTTGTTAGTATCGCTGTCTTTATCGTCGTCTGTTTCGGCAGGCTTGCCCAAAGTCTTGATGTAGTCTTTCAGTCTGTACATATTCTCTACCGAGATGTCCTTTTGATCGCTGACAGGCTGAATGATGTTGTCAAGAAGCTCTTGATAGTTTATCTGAATATACTTATCGCACTTGCACTTTGCTCGCTTTATGTCTTTCAATTTGCAGTCGGTAGGCTTTAGGAAAGCAAAGATATTTATGTCGTCTTTGTATTTTTCTGTGATATACTGATAGTATGCTTCCGTCTGATACAGAACAGTTTTAACGTTGTTCTTATTAGGCTTATTGAGTCTCTTGCCGTCTTTGCCGAAACACTTAGTAGTTTCAGGCGCAGCTATCTTATTCTCAATTACGATGTTGATGTTTCTCTCTACATCATTGACCATTGCCGTACATTTGATGAAAATATCAATGTCACCTCCTTCATAAGCAGGTTTGTTCCCTGATGGTTTCTCTATGTAGATTGGGAATTCTGCAAATACATTGTACGACAGAATGGAAAGATTCTGGGAGTAGATGCTGTTTGCCAATGCTTCATCATATTCTGCTCTGGCTTGCATGTTTGCCCATTTCAGCAACAGAACTATCAGTTTCTTGATAGGTCCGGCATTGGGGTCGGCATTAAAATCCTTGTTGTCGAAGAACCAAGCCAAGAATTGGGTGTGGGTTGTCTCCTTTCTTGACTGGTTGATGATGTCCCACGTTGTAGGCGTGGCATAGTATTTTTTCAAATCATTGATGGACTCATCAAGATTGAATTTTATGATAAGGTCTTTTATTTCCTGTTCTGTTAAATTGTCTGTTTCCATATTAATTGTTTTATATTTACATTTCTATTTCTATTATTCTTCACTTACTTCCCTCAACTTCTCCCACAGCTTCACCATTGCCAGTGTGTCGAGGCAGCAGTAGTCGAGCAGTGCTCGGCGAACTTTCTTTTGCTTTTCTGGCTCCATAAACTGTATCTGAGGATAAATGCTCATTGCCTCGCCGCCGTTCTGAACACCACCACTGAGGTTGTGGTAGTCGAGCTCCGGATCATCGGGGAACAATGCCGGGAGCACCTTCTTGATGGAGAACGAGCCGTTCATGGCTGGCAGGTAATAATAGCCGGCACGGAACGGATCGAGAAGGTCTACGATGTGCGATTCGATGTTGAGAAGATGCGGCGCCAGGTCGGGGAATGCCTCTGCCAGTTCCTTCAGACGCGTACACTCGAAAGCCTTGTTGTAGGCTGTGGTGCAGACGTTGAGCGGAATATCCTTGCAGAGTTGTTCGGCAAGGGCGCGGCGAGGGTCTTCTCCCGATATGCCGAGAAACTCACGATGCTTCAATTCGCCTCCTTCATGTTCTATGTAATGGAGCGAATACTGAAATGTGACCTGCTGGTATGGATGCGTGCCCTGATACTTCGGTATCACGGTCTGCTCGGTCTCGAAGTCGAGGAAATAAAGCGGACATGAGAGTTTCTTGAGAAATTCGCCGATGGCTTTGCGGTCGATATAGTTTGTGTCGTTCAATGTGCATTCCAGCTGCAGCTGCTGTAGGTCTGTGAGCTTCTCCTGTCTCATATCTTCCAACAACAGACGGCCTTCGTTCATGTGCTCCAATGCCTTCTTGAAAGACATGCGGTACAGATCGAATACTGATGGTGAAGGGATGATATTGTTGCTGCAATAGTTCCAGAACGCACATGCGTAGGGCTTGCGGCAATGTTCAGCCAGATGCTGCTTGGGTTCTGCGCCTTCAAGCACCTTCTTAGCAGCCTTTACAAGGGCTGGCACCTTGACATATTCGTTGGCAACCACCTCGCTGATATCGTTTATGCGGAAGAATCCCTTTACGTCGAGTTTGCCGTCAAGTGCATATTCGTTATCGATGTTCACAAGATAAGTGCCCGTGATATTCAGTCCGCAATTGGTGAGCACATATTTCTGATATGCCACATCCTGTGCATACACTTCCAGCTCCTTCAGGTCGGTACTGCTTTTCACCTCATAGATGGCATAGCCTTGGGGTGTCTTGTGCAGCAGGTCGACGGCGCAATAGCATCCGTCGTATATAAACGCCGCCTCGGCAATATTCTCAGCACCTTCGGCAAGGGCTTTCTGTGTGGCTGCTGCCATCGCTCCGAGGTCGAGGCGCTGTGTTCCGTCGGCAGCTGTCTTGTAGGTGGTTGCCTCCACGAAATCGCCGAACAGTCGCTTAGCCAGTTCGCCCACTTCGGTGCCTGCGTCGAAACGTGCCTGCGTCAACGGGTCGATTACCATTTCTTCTGGTTTGTACTGCTTCAGCCACAATGCTTTGGGACATTGGCAATAAGTGATGTATTTTGATTTTGATAGGTTTGGCATAGACTTTTATAAATAGTTATTTATTGTTTTTTTTGCGTATAATGCGCAAAAGTTGCTCAAAATTACAGAATATGGATTAAAAGACAAAACAAATGTTCAATTTTTTGGCGGTAAAAGAACGGAAAAAACGGTATAGGTATCTTGTTATTGATATGATACTGTTTATGTCGCAAGTTTCAACATCATTTCCTTCACTTGGTCGAAGCTCATGGGCTCATACTCTAATATCTCACCAGTCTCCTTAATCATACGATAACGCAGATGGGTGCGGATATGTGAAATCCCTTCTGGACGATTCAAGTCGTTAATAGTAGGCTGAATGGTGCTCACTTGATGATATTCCACCTGACGATTGCCCTTATCGTTGCTTCCTTCCAACACAATGTCTTCGAAAGTAGTGAGATTCTGCTTTGCCTCCTCTAACAAATCTTTCAAGGTGTCTGCCCAATTCTCGTTGCCCTCTATGCTGTCGTATATTCTGTCCATATATCCCTTGCCTTTGATGGCTTGGAACAGTTCGATGAGGTAAGCGAAACGCTTTTCCTTATCATCGGCTATGAATATATGTGCACGTTGGTTCCAGGAGCTGAAGGTAGATACGGCGAGCGACTTCAACACCACTCGTCCATTTGGCAGCGTGGGAATATGAATAGGGTCACGACATAGCAGCACGACGTGCTTTCCCGACTCCTGGGCCAGTATTTCGGCAATGAGTACATGGGAGTTATAGTCTCTTGCCATAGTGCATTTAATCACGACTACCTTCTGCGGCATTTTGGCGAGCGACATCACGCCAAGCTCAAAATGCATCAGTTCTGCGGGTTCGAGCCTTATTTCTCTCACCATGCCTTCGCCATATATCTCCTCGCCCTTTTTGCATACAAGACGGGGTAGGTTGCGACTGCGCGCTCCACTATAGAATATTACGAGCGGCTTTTTGCGCGGCATCAGAAGATACTCTTCCACCACATCCATTGTTTGGCTTGGCAATATTGTATGTAGTTTTTCTTCTGGCAAGAGCAGCGAGATGCTGTTTTCTGCCGTCTGCTTGTCTACTACCGCCACTTCTCCGTTCAGACATTTCTCCGAGAATTCGCGGAAGAAGTCTCTATCAAGCAGCTTCGATACTTTCAGCAACAAGTCGGTGTCGAGACTTGTCTTGCCGAATATCTCGTATGTGGCAGAGCTGGACTTGCACAGTTCTCTGGCAAAGGCAGCCACCGAAGGAAACTTAGCCTTTACCTCTTTCAGAATCTCTTGTCCTATATGATATTTCTCCATTGCAGTATTTTATTTATTCTGGTGCAAAGGTATATGTTTTTATGCCTTTATCCTCTATAGTCATTATCGGACAAACCGGAATGAAGTGTCGGAAAAACAGGAAAAATGTTAAACTACGCCATATAGATGATATCTGTCTGGAAATTGTTGTGAAATATCCTGTTTGGTAAGGTTGTCTGTTGGCATATTCTTATAATAGTTATAGTGTTTCTATTTTTACTACTGCCTAAATTTCTCAATATCTAAAGGTTAATGAGGGTGTACCTGATTGATACACCCTCTTAGCCATTAGAATATTTACTAATGACCTACATGCAAATTATACTTCTGTCCAACTATCACAGCAGATAGCAGTCCAATTAGGATGCAAGGCACGAATAGCTTCAATTTTCTTTGAACTTCCTACGGTGTCAGAAACTTCAACAACAACATCAAAGCTTTTGCCAACTATTCCATCATAATTTGCACGACCTTTGATTCTTAATCGTGGCATAAGTTTATGTTTTTATTCGTTCATGTCTACTTCCTATCGAGCGGTTCGACTTTCTCTATTGCCTACTTCCTTCAAAGCGTTTCGGTTTTCTCTTTGGTGTTCTTTACTATGCGTTATGAATCTCGGTATAGTGCGCTCTTTCCCAGTTTACTTCTGGGTATCTGATGCGTGCCGTTGCCAATATGATAGCTTCTTGGTCAAATGAGTTGTGGCATAAATACCAACGATTTGCATCAATGATAAAGTCATCATAAACCATACCGCACACATTGTCAAGCGTTACCTTACATCCGTTGCGATGTCCTTCCGCATAATAAGTGATTCTTAATTTTGACATATATTTAAACCTTTTAGAAGTTAACAATCCCAATCGTCTATTAACTCATCTATAAACTTGTCTTGCCCTTTAGATAACCATTTGAGTCCAGTAATGATTCCGAGGATGCCTGGTATCCATGCCCAACAGAAGATAGCATAGACAACACCTGATGTATACTTGCCAATATAGAACTTATGTGCACCAATCCATCCGAGAAGTATTGCAAGTACTGCGGCAATACGATAGTCTTTGCTGTTTTCCAGTTCTTCTCGGTGTTTGGCAATAGCTGCTTTCTGCTTGTCTTGTCTTTCTTGCCATTCTTCTTCGTTCTTGCGCTTTCTTTCTAGTTCTGCAAGTTTCGCTCTTTGTTCTGCAGCATCAATCTGCTGTTGAAGTTTGATGCGTTCAACTTCAGCTTTAGCCCGTGCTGCTTTTACAGACTCGTCAACTTCCACTTCACGCTGCAATGCCTGTTCATACACGTTCTTTTCAGAATCATAGTTGTCATCATTGCCTCCGCAAGACGAATATGAGTTGTCGTAGCTTGTTGGCTCAAAGTCTTCGTAATGGAAACAACTCTCAGGGTCATTTCCCCACAAGCATGTGACTGGAAAATGAGGGCACTTGTCCTTATGGGGACATTGGTTATTTTCATTAATTCCACCGCCCGACCAGTCTTGATACAAGTCGCAGTCTTGATAGTTTTCTGTCGCACAAAAGCGACATGTTCCGTCGGCACCTGCAATGTTGCACATGTCTTTAAACTTACAGTTGTTTTTCTTTCCGAATAATCCCATATTAGTCGTTATTATGATTTTATACTACAGCTTTAAAAAGACAGTAAATCGTCTTCTATAATGTCATCTATAAAGCAATCTTTGCCTTTTACCAACCATTTTAAGCCAGAGAGCACACCAAGGAGTGCTGGTATCCATGTCCAACAGCAAATGAGGTAAATCACGCCATGAGTAATCTTGCCCATATAGAACTTGTGAGCACCAATACCACCCAAAAAGATGGCAAGCAGTGCTGCAACGATATGGTTCTTCTTAGCAGCAATTTCTTCGCGCTCCGCATTCTTCTTCTCTTCACGAACCTTCTTCTCACGTTCCCATTTGATAGAGTTGAGTTTTTTGTCTATTTTAAGGATTTCCTGTTGTATAGACCATGCCTGATTCTCTCTGACTTCTACATTTCTTGCCCAGTCTTTGGAACACAATTCTTCCAATGCATACTCTCGGTTGCGCGCTCTTGACTCTCTGTCTGTGACTCTTGTGTTAAGGTCGCTACGACCTGACGCCCCGAGATAGCCGAACAAGAAGTCATCGGCATCAATCTCATGCCAATGCCAGTCTTGCATCTCTTCTATGTCGTAGTCAGACAAAGTTTCGCGATTTCTCAGAGTCCATAATGGCTTGGACAGCCTTGCCTTAGGATTTGAGAGAAGCCCTGTATTGCTGGTATTTACCAAAGCATAGCAGGTTCCATGTGTCCACAGATACAATTCTCCATTCAACATGACAGGATTGCCGAATGCCACTTCCCAATCATGGGGAATCTCCTTCTCAATATAATACTCCCCATCCCGTTTCTTGATAAGGTATATGGCCTTTGGTGTTATTCCTATCATAAAATGGGGATAACAGACAACGGCAGTGAACTTTGACTCTATAGCTTCAAGAGTGTTCTTTTCTTTTAATAAATCTCGTTCCTCATTAGAGGTTGTCGTATTACTCGTTTCTTTTTCCATAGTCTTTCTCAGTAGATTGTTATTCTTGTGAATACTCCCATTCCTCAAATGCCGAGACATCTGCTTGTGGATATTCCTCCTTAGAATAGTCGTTGGCAAGATATACCACAGGGCACTTTGTCTTATACATTAGGTCGAAGACATATTTAAGATATTCTCCTCTTAACTGTTCCTCATAGCGGTGGAACAAGAAGAACTTGGTGCTTGCGTTGTATGTTCCAGGAATGATGAAATGTTCTTCATCTTCAGATGGAGTGAGTGTTTGAATTGCCCCAGCCTTATCTATGTAAAGTGCTTGTCCGCAAGTCGCACAACCGTTCATTTCGCTGATAGCACGTCTTGCGTTGTCAATGTCGGGATTTGAATGAAACCATATAATTACAGGGCGTATCGGTGAACTACCAACATACTCTTCGATAGTTTCAATAATGTTGTCCTTGTTAGTACTTTTCATATTCTGTCTTTTGTTTAAGTCAGACTGTATGTTACAAAACAAAAAAGCAGCAAAGACTCTGCGACTGCACGATTTTATTCGCACGTCGTAGTGTCTTTGCTGCTTTGTCTTATGCTGTTGCCCATAGAGCCAGACTTCAAGGTTTGTGTCCTATGGCTCCGTTCGGACTGTTTCTTGTTTAGGTCGTGTACTTTAGTGTAAGCACGAAAAAGCGTGAAGCCCCTTGTCGCTCGCTTCACATCTTGAGGTCTTCGAACTTACCCGTCAGCCGAAACGAGCAACGAGACCCCACGCCGATATGTATATGCACACTCCCATAGAGTCAGCCCTTAGGAGGCTGACCTACGAAAGGTACGTATATAACATACCCATGGCATCATCGTTGCGAGGTTTCTTAGCTGACCATGAAGTGTTCGAAGTTTCAAGATGCCAGAAAACCAAGCGCCAATAACGCTTTTCTTATGTTTGCCCTCTACCAACCGTCACTTTTTCAAGCGACTTCGGCGTAGGGCTATATGCCGTTATTGCACATAGATGCAATTTAGCGTGCCAAAGTTACTAATTATTATTGGTATCGCAAAAAAAAAGACCTAATTATTTTAAGTAGAGTTGACAAATAAAAAACATTGATGTTGTACAACATACTCTTAGGCATAATCTTATTATCCGAACATTCCTTGTGCCTTTAAGTCTACATTCAAGCTTCGCGATATTCTTCCCATATACAATTATCTAAATTTGATTTATGTACTATATACGCGAAGATAGCAGAAAAGTTTATCAGAATTAAATGATCAGCGAAGAAAGAATTCAGAAAGTACCGATTATTGATCATTTAATTCTTCAAAATATACTTATTTGAGCAGTTTATTTGGCAGTAAAAGAACGTAAAAAGCGGTATAGGAATATTGTTGTACAACTCCTATACCGCTTATATTCAACGCTTCAAGCTATACTGTATAGCTGTTTGAGCGATTAATATTCGTCCTCGTTGAAGAGGAAGTCCTCTTTTGTGGGGTAGTCGGGCCATAAGTCCTCGATGCTTTCATAAACATCACCCTCGTCCTCAATCTCCTGAAGGTTCTCAAGCACTTCGAGCGGAGCGCCAGAACGCATAGCATAGTCGATGAGTTCGTCTTTAGTTGCTGGCCAAGGGGCGTCTTCCAACTTGGAAGCCAATTCAAGTGTCCAATACATAGTCGTAAGTTTTAAATGTCGTACTTTAATATGTTTTTTCTAAGAGCCGCGAGGCACTGTTCTTCATGGATTGCCACCCTGCTCTAACCGATTGCAAAAATAGTAAATTTTGCGTTATTTGCAAGAGATATAGAGTTTTTTTTCGTCTATGGATGAAATAAAGTTTAAATTGAGAGCCAAAACAAAGAAATAGTCAGACAGACGGTTTACATATTGCATCGCGAGCGGGTCTACTCGATACTGGTGCGACATGGCTACCATGCTACGCTCTGCCCTGCGTGTCACGGTGCGGCAGATGTGCGACTCGGCTGCTGCAGCGCATCCTCCAGGCAGAACGAAGGTGGTGGGCTCGGGAGTCTGCTGCTGGAGCGTGTCGATAGAGTGCTCGAGCAGGGCGATGTCGGCAGCTGTGAGGTGCGAGCTCATCGTGTAGTCGGGATTCGACAATTCACCGCCGATATGAAACAGCAGTTGCTGTACGCGTATGAGCACAGCAGATTCTCGTTCGGGCACGCCGAACGAGAGGAGCAGACCTATATGGGCGTTCAGCTCGTCGAGGTCGCCACACACGGCGATACGTATGTCGTCCTTCGACACACGCTTGCCGCCTACAAGCGAGGTCTGACCCTTGTCACCATGTCGTGTGTATAGCTTCATAGGCATCGTTCTATTTAATGGTTCTTGTCGATATACTGATGGGGCGTGAAGTCTAAAAGTTTACAATGTAATTAGTCTTGTGGCGGTCGGTATCGAAGAAGGCAATGCCGCAATAATAAAGATCGTAGCTCACACTCACCTTCTCACTCTCTACAAGGCGCTGCCACATTCGCGAAGCCACGGGGTTAGTGCAGATATCCTCTACAACGAACACAGACTCCTGGTCCGATTCTGCGAGCGCAATCTCAAGAAAGTCGTCGCAGCCGTCAATCGGACAGATTCTCATAAGACGTGCATTGAGTGCGTCGACCACCTCATTATAGACATTAAGCACTCGTGTCGCACAGCATCCATGCTTTACGTAATCGGCAAGCAGACTGCTCTCCTCGCTATAATCGACCATCTGCTTAGTACGGCAGAAATTGGAGAGACGGAAATAGAGCTCCATACGCTTTCGCGTCAGCCAATCGAGTGCAGGGTACTTCTTGCGCAAATCATCGTAGGCATAATACGGATAGTGCTCGCTGATGACATAGCGTATGAAACGATATGCCGACGGCGACTGCACCCCGAGACCACGACTGTGCGACATTCGGCGTAGCCAGATGAAATAACGCTTGATTGAATTCATAGATGCTATTGATTTTACTAATACAAAGATATAGATTTATTATTGAATAGCTTTTGTTTATACATGATTTGTTGTATTTTTGTAAGAAATAAATACATTGAAGCTATGGAACAGATATCTACACGACAAGTAAAGGTTCTTAACTACCTTTCAGAACACAACATCCCATTCACCTGTTACAACCACCCCGAAGGCAAAACCATCGAGGAAGCGAAACGATGGTGGAAGGACGATGGCAGCATTCACTGCAAGAACCTCTTCTTCCGCAACCACAAAGGCAACCGCCATTATCTCGTATGCTTCAACTGCGACCACGATCTCGCCATTCACGACCTGGAGCATCTGCTGAAAGAGTCGCTTGTAAGCAAGGGACTGCCTTCATGCGGCAAGCTGTCGTTCGCTTCGCCTGAGCGCATGATGAAGTATCTGGGCTTAGAACCGGGCAGTGTCTCACCATTCGGACTCATTAACGATACCGATCATCATGTGCATCTGTTTCTTGACGCAAACCTGCAGCAAGCAGATACATTGTCATTCCATCCCAACGACTGTCGCGGTACCGTCGTAATAAGTCGACATAACTTCGAGAAATATCTTACAAGCGTTGGCAATACATACGAATACATCAAACTATACTAAATATCTGCAACTACAAATGAGTTGCAGAAAAAATCTACCATATCTTACAGCAGCGGCACAGCCAATTGGATTTGAAGTGATTAAAGGCTGGAAGATGCAGGTTGTAT
>ULPT01050210.1_pt1 | contig 19745 bp, 17 predicted proteins | sample 1953751 | NCBI WGS metagenome assembly ULPT01 (sample SAMEA4835636, study PRJEB28245) | human gut metagenome | biome: gut microbiome; material: fecal sample | place: Denmark | collected 2008 | reverse complement strand
TTAATTACAAATAAAAAAACGGTGACGAAAGGAGGCAGTTCCTTTCGTCACCGTTTTTTGTGTTTACACGCACGATCAGATTCCATTCAGTGCACGATGACAATCTGTAGGAGGATACCTCTTCAGCTGCTCATTGCTCTTGAAGAGCTGTAGCAGAGTGTTCTCCATCTGCAATCGTGTCTTGCGATACGGAAAGGCATGAAGCGCAGCCGATTAGAAGGCATTAATGCGGTATTAGAGTTTTCTAATCGAAAAAAATATCGGCTGTTGGCGTGCGCCGTTCAGTATTTATTCATATCTTTGCGATTGGTTACGGCGGTGGGCGGAAAAGCCTCAGCCATTCAATCTACTAACTATTAAACGAACCCTTATGAAACAGAACAATTCTAAACGCAAAGCGCTCATCCCGAGCGGCATCTGGTGCATCACCAGCGTAGTAGTGCTCTTCGGCTATCTGGGCATGGTGATGGGTGTGCCCAACATGCTCAACACCATCATGCGCACGGCGCACGACCTGCTGCTCAACACCGTATTCTATCTGATGAGCATCTGCGTGATAACCGGCGCCATAGGCAGGGTGTTCGTGGAGTTCGGCGTGGTTACGCTGCTCGAACGCACGCTGCGACCGCTGATGCGACCTATCTTCAACCTGCCGGGCGTGACATCCTTAGGCGCCGTGATGACGTTCCTCTCCGACAACCCCGCCATCATCTCGCTTGCGCACGACAAACGCTTCGCAAGCTACTTCAAGAAATACCAGTTCATCTCGCTCACCAACTTCGGTACGGCGTTCGGCATGGGTCTGCTCGTCATCGTGTTCATGGCGAGTCAGGGCTACTACGCCGCTCCGCTCATCGGTCTGCTCGGCGCCTGCTTCGGCTGCGTCTGCTCAACGCGACTCATGCAGCGCTTCGTGCTGAAGGCTTATCCGCAGTATGCCACGGAGGACGCCGTGTCGAAGGAGGACATAGAGGAAGAAGAGAAGGAGGAAGGCGCGCAAGAAGAGAAGACCGTGTTCATACGCCTGCTCAACGCCATGCTCGACGGCGGACGCAGCGGCGTTGAAGTGGGCATAGCTATCATCCCCGGCGTGCTCATCATCTCTACGTTCGTGATGATATTCACATTCGGTGCGGCTGCCGACGGCTCGTACACGGGCGCCGCCTATCAGGGTGTGGAGTTGCTGCCGTGGCTTGCCAACAAAATCGACTTCGTGTTCGAGTGGCTCTTCGGTTTCCACGACCCGCACCTCGTGGCGTTCCCCATCACGGCGCTCGGTGCAGTGGGCGCTGCGCTCAGCCTGATACCCAACTTCATAGCGCACGGCTGGATTGACGGCAACGCTATCGCCGTGTTCACCGCCATCGGCATGTGCTGGAGCGGCTTCCTCAGCACTCACACCGCCATGCTCGACTCGCTCGGCTACCGCGACCTCACGCCGAAGGCTATCCTCGCCCACTTCTGCGGCGGACTCGTCGCTGCCATCACCGCCCACTGGATGTTCTTTCTCTACTCGCTGGCGGTGGGATAAAACTTGCAAAACAAATAACAAATAAGGCTGGCAGATCGGCTCACACGCCGAATCTGCCAGCCTTTTAACCACCCGAACACATTCACATGCAAACTGGTGTGCTCTTTTATTTAATCGTATCAGTCTAGTTTATCTTTTTTTTACTTGAATATCTTGAACAGAAAACCACTCTTCTCGTGGTTGTACTGCTTCTTCTCGTTAGAATCTGTGCATACCTTGATAGCATTCAGGTCGGCGTCTGTAGCCTTGCGGAAGTTCTTGTAGGTTGCGGGATAGCCCGAAACGGAAAGAGAACGCTGTCCGTACTGGGTCTTCTCGAAGTGGAACTGAGGCTCAAGAAGCACGTCTGCGTTGTTCTCCTTCAGCACGTCAGAGATGAGGTTGCCCTTCGCAGTCGACTTCTTCGGCTCGCCCAAATAGAACGGACGGAAGCTCCAAGTCATGGTCTTTGTCACCTTAGCCTGAACGTCCAGGTCTGCCACTTCGGGATATGTGTTCACATGGTTCTTTACATCTGCTGTATCCGCCGTCTTGTACACCGTGGTGCACGAAGAGAGCAGGAGCGCTGAACAGATAGCGGGTAAAAGGAATATCTTTTTCATAAAGTTGGCGTTAAAGGTGAATTACTTTGACTTGAAGTTGTTGTACTTTGCAGGATAGCCGCTTACGATAACGGTCTTTATCTTAGAGCCGAACAGACCGCTCTTTCTTACGAATGTGTACTGCGGAGCTACGAGCACCTCTGCGTTTCCGTTTGCTTCGAGCGCTTCTCTAACGGCTGTATTTGTGATGTTCTTACGACCGCCTCTTCTCTCCTTGGCTGTTGTCTTGTGTGTATAAGTGATCTTCGAATTTGAAACTACCAAGTCGACGTCAGACTCTGATGTAAGGTGGTTGTCGACATCCATTGTTGTGGCTGTCTTGGTCACTGTTGTACAAGATGCAAGAAGAAGTGCTGCACCGAAAGCTAAAAATACCTTTTTCATAACTAATTAATTTAAATGATTCTGACGCAAAGGTATTACTATATTTTCAGTTACACAACACGACTTTTGGACGATTATGCTCAAACGGATTGGGCGACGGCACAAGCGGTTGAAACCGTGCTTAAGTGGTTGGTTTTTTATAATGACAAAACCATATAACATTACACTCTTTTCCACTAACTCTCAAACTTATTATTATCAATCTTCAGAAATAATAAACAAAAAACTGCGCGGTAAAACAATTACCGCGCAGCAAAAACAACATTACAGCATATTGGGCATATCGTTACCGCATATCGGGCATCGCGTTACCATGCTGCTGTAACAAAAGCAGGTTAAATCTTTTAAAATGTATTTGTACATCTTCTTCGCCAACTCGTCGAATTGGCGGCGAGACTACATGCCAGCCAAACGCTTCTGGTAGTAATCTCTTACTTCATTCCAATGATAATAAGGCCAAATATCTGTTTCAACCGGAATATGAACCTCTTTCTCGTTGTGCAGGAACTTCACCAGGACATCGCCTTTCTTGTTCTCGAAAAACACGATCTGAACGTTTGAAGCCATAGGCGTCGCCTTGAAATCGCACCAATGCTTATAAACCTCAGAAGGTCCGGCCACAGCAACATCGAAGTTCTCTATCTGGAGCAAAGCCAGCAAAGGAATCACATTGCCGTCATGCCCGAAACGCAACGTGGCAGCTATAGAGCGGTCTTTGATGGCTGCGTCGGCAGACTCGATGATGTTCTCGACCAACGACTTAGCGTTAGCCATCACGATGCCTTTGCTTGCCAACGGATTGGCATTGCCGATATAGAAGCGATAGTTTACGCATTGCCACAAGTCGAACATCTCGCGGGCTGTGAAAATATCGTAGAAAGACAACGGAGTCTCTATGTCCTGCATGTCGACAGCAATCCAATACAATCCCCACATCAAATTATCAGGATTCACCTCGCATCTGATGAAATCGGCATTGGAGAACAAAGAGTTCACAAGACGGTCGGGCTTAACCTGTGCCTTCTCAAACTTGCGGTACTCTTCCACCCAAGGTCCTTTCTCGCCATTAGTGAAGGCATTGGAGCGGTCGGTATGGTAATTGAGATACGACATGTATTTCTCGCTCATCTCATAACTGATGTCAAGCTTAGGGTTCAATCCCTTAAGACGGTCGCCAAAAGCAACCATACTCATCGCGCAACGATAAACCACTGTAGAACGGGCAGAGACAGAACGCTTGCCGCTGAACACCTCCGGGAAATTCTTATACATTCGCTCCGCAATACCTCGATGCTGGCGAACGCCCAACGGAGTCAGGTCGCCTGCACGTCCTTGAACTTCCTGCCACACCAACGACAATCTCTTCAACACATCCTTGCCCAGAGGAGTAAGACCATTTATGGAATCGGCCTTTTGCATCAGCTGTATAATCCATAGATAATCTCTGTCGCCTAACAAATAGCGAGAGCCGTGTCTGCCATAGTGGCTCACATAGAAAGGCTTATACCCTTTGGGGGCTGGTGTCTGCTTGGCTTCCACCTTCGGATATGCCAGATAAACGCCACCCGCCTTGTTCAGATCCGCACTGATTTCCTCAAATGTGGTTTGGGCATTAACGCCCAAACCCACGGTAGCCAATATAAAGGCTAATATCTTAATCCTTAGATTCATCATATATGTTTCTTAGTTTGCATAACCAGCATTCTGCTTCAATTTCGGATTGTTTGAAAATTCTGTCTGAGGAATCGGGAACAGCTGGAAATGGTCGTCCACATCAGTACCCAAACGCTCGCCGTTCTTCCAGTCCCAGTTATGTCCCTTTGTGTACTTGCCGAAACGAATAAGGTCGGTACGGCGCACAAGCTCCGATGCCAACTCACGCTGGCGCTCAGCCATGATGAAATCGAGAGTAAGCTCGCTCTCCTCAATATCGCCAGAGACATCAGAACGCACACCAGCCTTTGCATACTTGCCACTCATGTAAGCACGCTCACGAATTTCATTAACATATTTCAGAGCCTCAGCCTTGCTGCCCTTGGCTCCACGCAGAATAGCCTCAGCCGCAGTCAAGTAAGCCTCACCCGTACGGAAGAGTGGGAAATCAATAGAAGTATAAGCGTCGCCACTTGCCGGAATCTGGTCGTTTTTGGTGACATTACGCCATTTGATGTATCCATATCCACATGTGTAGGTGCTTGTCATGGCATCTTTAGAATCCCAAGTTTCCTTCACCTGATTAGGCAAAGCCGTCATAAACTGCGCACGCTTGTCGTTTTTATTATTGCCCCAAGGATCATTCACGTCAAACATCACGTCGGCTGGATCAAAGGCGTCAACGAGAGTTGTCTTGGATCTGACATTACCCCAACCACGCGAACCGATGCCGGTGTTATACAGTTCGTCCATCGGACCATTGACAAAAGCCTTCACATAGAAGTTGGTGCCACCTGAGCTCTGCGCCTTCAATCCATCCTGCACCAAAGGCCAGATGATTTCCTTACACTGGTCGTTATCGGCAAGGAAGATATGGCGATAGTCAGAAGCCAAAGGATAGTGACCGTCCTCAATCACCTTCTTGGCATAAGTCAAAGCATCGTCATAGCGGTCTTCTCCAATCCATGTCTTGGCATTCAGATACATGCGAGAGAGCAAGAACCAGTCTGCCACGCAGTCTACACGCGCATAAACATTTTCACCAGGAGCCTTCAGGTCTTTCTGTATGTCCTTCAACTCAGCTTCAGCGAACTCAAAGATCTGCTTACGCGACCATTGCGCCGGAATATCCTTTACACCCGTATTTTCATCTATATAAGGTACGGCTCCAAACATATCGCACAGGGTTGCATAGCAATAAGCACGGATGAAACGGGCCTCTGCACGATAGGAGGTACACTCGCCACCCAACTGGTCCCAAAGACCGCGCGACTTCAACTTTTCCTCCGTACACTGTCTTAACAACTCGTTACAATAAGCTATAGTCATGTACAGACGCTGATAGGTCCAACGGATGACCGATGCATTTGAAGCATCCCATTGAAGGTTAAGACACTTGCGCAAGCCATTGGACGAAGACGGCATAAGGAAGTTGTCGGTGCTCAATTCCTGCAGGTAGAACATCAGACGCATATAGCTGGAATAGCCCTCGTTGGCTCCTTCAATGTCGCCATCGCCGCCATCTCCACCTTTCTGTCCGGTCAAGATAAGAGAGCCGTAGCATTTTGCCAGCACACCCGTATAGCCATCAGCCGTGTTATAAACCTTCTCGCCGACCAGTTGTGTTTCGTCAAGAGGCATTGTGTCAAGGTCGCCGAAACATGAAGTTGTCAAGCAACCCATAAATACAAACATCAATATTTTAAATATATTCTTTTTCATATTCCTGTCGTTATTATGATTGTTTAGAAATTCAGATTGACTGACAAAGAGTAGGTACGGGGACGTGGATAGACATTTCTGTCGATGCCTGAGTAGATCTCAGGGTCGATGCCCGAATAGCTGGTGAATGTGCAAACATTCTGGACAGCTGCAGACACACGCAGAGACGAAGTGCTGTTCCACAGTTTTCTGAACGTGTAACCCAACGTGATATTGTCTATGCGGAAGAAGTTGCCACGCTGCAAGAAATAGTCGGTGTAGAGTTGCTGCTGCTGGAATCCCTTGTTTGCTGTCACCTTCAGGATATTCGAGAAACTGCCCTGGTCGCTATACACCTGCTGCTGATACTGGTCGGCCTCGATGTAATTGTAGATGTAGTTGCCGAAAGAGCCATGACCGGTAATGCCCAACTCCCACTGCTTGTAAGTAAGTTGAGTGTTCAAGCCAAGGTACGACTTCGGCAAAGCACACTTATCGGCATAACGTGTCTCTGTAGAAGATATTGAGCCATCAGGCTGAACATACTTTCCCTCGATTGGCTTGCCTTTCTCGTCGTAAGCCTGCTTTGCCAGATAGAATGTGTAAGGGCGTTTGCCCACCATGAAACATTCAACAAATTTACCAGTACCCGAAATAGCACCCGTCTCCACATAAGAGCCCTCGCTATCCGACACGTTCAACTTTGTAATCTCCGAATCATTCCAGGTGTAGTTCATTCCTATCGACCATGTGAAATTCTTTGTGTTGATTGGTACAGCATTAATCGAGAATTCCACACCTTTATTATCCATCTCGCCAATGTTGGTAGTCAGGACAGCAGAATAGTTCACACCCGAAATCACCGGAATCGTGTTCAGCAAATCTTTGGTATGGCGTTTGTAGACATCAATCGAACCATAAATGCGGTTGTTGAGAAATCCATAATCCAAACCGGCATTCCAGGTCTCGGTAGTCTCCCATTTTATGTCTCTGTCATATCCGTTTGGACGATAAGTGTTATGCCATTTGTCACCAAAGAGATAGCTTGACTCCGGGTAAGACACAGAGAAAGTGGTCATGTAAGGATAGTCGTTGATGATATCCTGCTGACCGGTAAGACCGTAGCTCAGACGCAGCTTCAAGTTGGTAAGCACCTTACTGTTCTTGAGGAACTTCTCTTCCGACAGTTTCCAGCCCAAAGCCACAGAAGGGAAGTAGCCCCATCTGTTGCCCTTCGCAAAACGAGAAGAGGCATCGGCACGCAAAGTGGCTGTGACCATATACTTGCTGGCATAGCCATAATTCAAGCGTCCATACATAGACAGAAGATAATACTCTGACTCGTAGTGTTTCGGCGAGAACAATTCTTCGCCTTTCGGAGAAAGAGTGGTGTCGTTATACTTCTTCCAGAAATGCTGCCATCCATAACCGGCCATCGCGCTCACATCATGCTTTCCGGCAAATGTATGCTGGTAGTTGGCATAAAGGTCGAGCAGGGTGTTGCGCTTCTGCTGTTTCGAATCATAATCCAAGCCCGTTCCATCCTTCTTGTTGGCTGTATACATCATACCGGCAAGATCAGGAACATCCTTGGCATACTTGCTTTCCAAAATATCATAGCCCAAATTCATATTGAGCTGCAAATCCTCGAAGCCATGCACCTTATAATTAACCGAAGCATTGCCGATAGAACGATAGATTCTATTGCGCATGTCCTGCAAATCAAGTTGAGCCATAGGGTTATCGCCCTGGATAGCCATTGGCGCATTGCCGTTCATCCAAATGAAATAGCCAAGACCAGGATCTGTAGCAGAAGTGGCACTGCCCGTTTTCACCGGACGTGTCGGATCGTAAGACAAAGCACTTCCTACCACTCCTTCGTCCACTCGTCTATTGTCCTCGTAGGAAGCCTTTACATTGAGATTCAGACTTAAATGGTCCTTGAAAAACTTAGGCGAAATGCCTCCGTCAAAAGTGTAACGCTGATAGTTGTTGGTGCGAATCACACCATTCTGGTTTGTGTAGCCTGCAGACACACGAAAGGGTGTCTTGTTCTTGATACTTCCCGACATTGAGATGTTATGGTCCATACCAAAAGCCGTGCGGTAAATCTCATCCTGCCAGTTGGTGTTGCTCTTGCCCATTTCCACATTCTCGGGAACACCCGTCACGGTAGGCGCGAAAGCTCTGAACTCGTCTGCTGTCAACACTTCCAAACGCTTTGCTGTAGTGCTTACGGCATAGTTGGAAGAATAGTTGAACTTAGGCTTGCCCTTCGTACCTTTCTTTGTTGTAATCACGATGACGCCATTGGATGCACGCGAACCGTAAATAGCAGTAGCCGAAGCGTCCTTCAAAACCGTAAAGGTCTCAATGTCATTCGGATTGATACCACCGATAAGATTGGTTCCTCCCTCAATGGAAGAGTTGTCTACCGGAACACCGTCTATCACAATCAGCGGATCGTTGGACGCTGAAAGCGAGGCACCACTACGAATACGGATAGTGGAACCCGAACCAGGAGCACCCGAACTTGACACCACATTGACGCCAGCCACCTTGCCTACCAAGGCATCTTGGGCAGTTGACTTGGCTCCACGATTGAACTCGTCTGGCTTTATGGCTGAAACCGAGCCTGTGAGGTCATCCTTTTTTACAGTTCCATAACCAACCACAACCACCTCATCAAGCAACTCATTGTCGGGATTCATCTTTATCTGCATGGCAGAAGACGAAATCTGCACATCTTTGGCCTCATAGCCTATATATGAAATATGTAGCTCGGAAGCACCTGCCGGCACATCGTCTATGGAAAACTTTCCATCCAAATCGGTCACAACACCAGTTGAGGTGCCCTTAATCATGACAGTAACACCTATCATCGGTTCGCCCAACTCGTCAATAAGCTGACCCGTCACACGCTTCACATTCTGCCCGTTGGATTGTTTCTTCGACTGAGGCTTCACAATAATATAATTGCCCTTTTCCTCATAAGTGCAACCACATTCCTTCAACAGCAGGTTGAGTATCTCCAACACGTCACCTTTAGTCTTGCTGATGGTGACCATACGGTTAGCGTTAATTGTCGAGGAGTTGTAAGCTATCTTGTACTTAGATGCCTTCTCGATTTTCTCAAACGCAGTCTTCAGAGAGACCTTATTAGAGCCAAGCGTCACTGTTTGAGCTGAAACCGCTATGTTTCCAGCCAGCAACAAACAAAAGCATGAAGCTGAAATTCTTTTAAAATTCATAAATTTATTTTTTAGTTATTATTCTTACTTGAGTAGCTACACCTTAAAGACTACCTCTTCTAAATTTACACCCAATCAAAAAACAAAAAAAATGAAACTTTTATCAAAAAAAGCGCATCATTCATCATGATGCGCTCCACTATTCTTGCCATAACTATTTTATAACCACCTCGTCCTTCTTCAGCTCATACTCCAATCCCGGTACCAAATTCTTCACGATAGCCAAGGCTTTCTTAAGACTTTCTCCACGATTGAAGTGGACGGTAATCTTTGTGTTACGGTGGCGTGACGACCGGAAGACGAACTTAACGCCATAGACACCGCCCATCATGCGGGCAGCCTCAGCCAGAGTGACATCATCAAGCGAGATCTGCTTGTTTCGCCAACTCAACCCGTCATCCTCATCCGAAACCAAACGCAAATCGACCGACTTGGTATGCACATTATACACCAACTGATCGTTAGGTTTCATCCTATACACCTTGTCCTCGCCTACTATCTTAAGCTCTATCTTACCTGTTTTGAGCGTAGTGGAAACCTCCTCGTCTGTTGCGTAGGAAGATACCGAGAAGGATGTTCCCAAGTCGGTTATATCAAAATAAGGTGTGCTCACATGAAAAGGATGTCTGCCGTCGTGCTTGATATCAAAGAAAGCCTCGCCAGTCAAGAACACCTTGCGTTCCTTGCCTACAAACTTCTCGGGATAAAGAAGCACCGAACTCTGATTCAGCCTTACCTGCGTACCGTCTGCCAAAGCTATCGTCTTGCATTCGCCGGAGATAGTATGCTCATGAAGCATAGCCACCACCTGCGAAGCCTTCAACTCATCGCTCATTTGAACATACAGCTTGCCAAACACAACGAACATAACCAAGGGGACAATAACGGCAGCAATCCTTTGCCAAGTGAAGAGCTGAAGGTATTTGCTCTTTTTCTTTTCCACGTTTGTTATCCGTAGCCGTTCATAAGCCACAGATATTTCGCCATCGTCCATAGACGCAGAGTCAGACTGAGCCCACAATGAACCTAAAGACTCATTTACATCCTTGTCGTCCTTAGCGTGCGCAATCCGCTCCAACACCCTATCTCTGTTTTTAGCAGACACATCGTGCTCTAAATAATATGCTATGATTTGTTTTATATTTACTGCCATAATATATTCCGTACAATTATTATATTAAAGACATATTAAAAGACCGTTACACCCAATACGACTGCAATAAAATCATCAGATACAAGGTTTTTTTTATTTCTTTAAGAGCCAGATTAAGATGGTTCTCTACCGTTTTCTTTTGCAAACCTAATTGTTGGGCGATTTCGTCATTCTTCAGACATTGCTCACGACTCATGCGATAAACAGCCTGGCGTTGGGGCGGCATGTTCTCAACCACCATATCAATAAGCAGTTGCGTATCCTTTGCCACCACCTCATCGTGTGGCGAAGTTTCGTTAGCAAACCTATCGGACAAGGAGTCTATGTCTATAGGAATAACACGCTTTGTTGAGATATAATTGATAACGGTATATTTAGACAATATAAATAAATAAGAATCAAAATCTTTTATCTCGACAAACTTCTGACGCTTATTCCATATTTTCTCAAAAATAATCTGGCATACATCGTCCGCGTCGTCCATGTTTTTCAGCAACATGAAGACAAAGCGATGTACTTTGGGGTAAAACTTATGGAACATGGTCCGATAAGCCCTTTCGTCGCCTTGAGACATAAGTAGTATTACTTCTTTATCTATTTCCATTTGTCAATAAATTAATATTGAATGCAAAGTTAATACAAATAAACGATTTCGCCATCTTTTTTATATTCAATAAAAGTTTGTATCTTTGTGGAAGTTTCCCTCTGAATAGCTAAACCTAATATATTATGGCAAACGAAGTGAAAAGATACCTGCACGACGGCATGGAACTGCCTTTTGAGGATTGGAGCAAGACGCTTCACTCCTTCAACGACTTGGCTTCAATCGTTCAGACTACTCATGATGCAGCACAATCGTCTGCAGTAAAAGCAATCAACCGCATGCAGACTATGCGCAACTGGCTCATAGGCTATTACATCGTTGAGTTTGAACAGCACGGCAAGGATAGGGCCGAGTATGGAACGCAACTGCTGAAGAAGTTGGAGGAAAGAGTGGATAGGAAGGGACTGACACGTAATACATTCCAAAGTTCTCGCAACTTTTATCGTATGTATCCTCAGATGATTGAGAATTTTAAGAATAGAATTTGCACGACAGTGTCATGCAAATCTACAGAAGATATAATTTCATTACCATCCGAAGACACCTCAATGCGTACCGATATAATTTGCACAACAGCGTCATGCAAATTCGTAACTTCTGGAGAAACATTGGTTTCAAAGCTTTCATTCTCACATATCAATGAGATTATGAAGGTTGGCGACCCTCTCGCTCGCTACTTCTATAAGCAGGAGTGCATCAAGTGTACTTGGTCGGTTCGTGAGCTTCGCCGTCAGATAAGCACGAACCTATATATTAGGGCTGGCATCAGCGCCAATCCCGAGAAGTTGCTTTCGCTCCCTTCTGTTCAAGGGCACGATTCGGCAGAGTTGCAGATACGCCAGCCGTTCACGTTCGAGTTTCTTGGACTGAAGGCGCAGGAAGTTGTTGACGAACATGACTTGGAGGATGCGCTTATCAGCCACCTGCAAGAGTTCATTCTCGAGCTTGGCAAGGGCTTCTGCTTAGAGGCTCGCCAAAAGCGCATCATCATCGACGACGAGTATTACTATCCCGACCTTGTGTTCTACAACCGCATACTGCATTGCGGCGTAATCATAGAATTGAAGAACGAGGAGTTCTCCTACGAGAACTTCGGACAGCTCAACGCATACGTCTCACATTATCGCGAGAACGAAATGCAACCTGGCGACAACCCTCCAATCGGCATCCTGCTCTGCACACGCAAGGGCAAGAAGATGGTAGAATACGCTCTCGCCGGCATGGATAACAACCTCTTCGTTTCTACCTATATGCTGCAACTGCCCGACAAAAAGACGCTTGAGGATTTTCTGTTGAAGCAGTTGGAGGAAGAACATTGAGTTGATATATAAATGACAATCCCCTCGCTCAGCATTGCCGAACGAGGGAGACATTAGATAGTAAGGTAAAGATTATGTCTCGATTTTAAAATTCGTTCATCTCGCGGTCGAGCCGGTCGCGCCACAGATACTTGCGTGTTTCGTGAACGATGACACCGTTGAGGAAGATCAGCGAGAGCAGATTAGGGATAGCCATGAGGGCATTCATGCAGTCGGCTATGTTCCAGACGATAGAAAGGTTTGCCACACTGCCGGCAAATATCGCCAGGATGTAAAGCAGGCGGTAGACGTGAGTCCAGCGCTTGCCCTTCAGATACTCCATCGCACGCTCTCCGTAATAGCCCCATCCGAGGATGGTAGAGAAGGCGAAGGTGAGCAGTCCGAAGCTCAATATGAACGGACCGACGCACGGAATCTTCGAGAAGGCCATCTTCGTCAGCTCGGCGCCGTTAGAATAGTCGATGTCGGGATAGACGATGATGCTGCTTACGATGACAAGTCCGGTGAGCGCGCATATCACTACCGTATCCCAAAAGGTGCCGGTAGAGGAAACCAAAGCCTGGCGTACGGGGTTCTTCGTGCGTGCAGCAGCCGCAACGATAGGAGCCGAACCAAGTCCGGACTCGTTGCTGAAAAGACCGCGCGCAATGCCGTAGCGGGCAGCCATGATGACCGATCCGCCTGCCAAACCGCCGCCTGCCGCTTCAGGCGAAAATGCCGAGTTCACTATCAGCTTGAGCGCCGGCACGACATAGACGACATTCATACATAATATGTATATGCATCCCAACACATAAAGCAACGCCATGAACGGAACCAGCATGCTGCACACTTTGGAGATGCTGCGCACGCCACCAAGGATAACCGCAGCGGCAAGAAGCATCAGCACGGCACCACTAACGCTGGTGCTGATGCCGTACGAGGCGTGCATTATGGTAGAGATGGCGTTCGCCTGCACCGTACAGCCTATGCCGAACGCAGCAATGGCTGTGAACACGGCAAACAGAATGCCCATCTTGCGCCATCCAAGACCGCGTTCCAAGGTGTACATCGGGCCTCCAAGCATGTGTCCCTTTTCTGACTTCACACGGTATTTTATGGCGAGCAGAGCCTCGGAATACTTCGTCGAGATGCCGAACACGCCTGTCAGCCAGCACCAGAACACCGCCCCCGGACCGCCTAACGCAACGGCTGTGGCAACACCTATAATATTGCCCGTACCGATAGTGGCGGCAAGAGCCGTGGCAAGTGCGCCGAACTGCGACACATCGCCTTTCTGCGACTTGTCGCGCTGTACGGAGAGACGTATGGCTGTGAAGAGCTTGCGTTGCGGGAAACGCAGGCGGACGGATAGAAAAATGTGGGTGCCAAGTAGCAGTACAATCATTGGCCATCCCCAAAGATACGAGCTGAGCGTGGCGAAGAAATCGTTGACGTTATCCATATTTATGTGCTTTCAGTGTTATCCTACGACTGTCAATGAGTATCGGCTTTACATTAAAGCCATTACAAAATGCTTTATAAAACGATGCAAAGTTATAAAAAGTTACGCAAAAACATTTGGTAGTTATATATATTTGCACTACATTTGCAGCAGATAATCATAATTCTATCACAAAACAAATATTATTGTAGCAAAAAATGAACGAAATGACAAAGAATTTAGTTGCTTTTTTAACGTGATAGAATTATGACTAATATGCAGAACAACACTGACGAGAATTTTAACGAGGATTTCGAACGACTCCTGAAGCAGTTCGTGAGCGAAAAATACAAGGATGTCAAACTCGACGACATGCAGACCGAGGACGATGAGGATCCGTTTCTGGAAGATGAGGATGTAGATGAAGATGTAGATGAATACGAAGCCGAGGACAACACTCCGACAGAGAAGGCTGACGACATCTGCACCGACAGTCCGCTACCTGGCGATGTCATAGAGCAAAACCAGAACGTAAGAGTAAGGGTGGAGATACTGCGCCCCATAGACAATCCGCAGGAGGAGCTGCAGAAGCTGGTGGGCTGCGGCAACATCAAGAAGCGCATGGACGAACTGGTGGCGCTGACCGCCTACAACCGTATGCTGCACGAACAGTTTCCCGAACTGAAGCAGCACCGGGTTTCGCTGCACAGCCTATTCCTCGGCAACCCCGGCACGGGCAAGACCACGGTCTGCAAGATATTCGGGGCGCTGCTGCACGAGGCGGGAGCGCTCTCGAAGGGACACGTCGTGGTGTGCGACCGCGGCACCTTCATCGGCACGCTTTGGGGCGACGAGGAAAGGGCTATGAAGCAAGTGGTGCAGATGGCGCAGGGCGGCGTCCTGATGATTGACGAGGCATACCTTCTGAACGGAAAGAACGAGAACGACCCCGGAAAGATTATCGTACAACTGCTCATGAATCTGCTTGCCGACGAGAGTCAGCGCGACATCGCCGTGGTGCTCTGCGGATACAAGGAGCCTATGAACGAACTGCTCGAGACTAACCCCGGACTGCTGTCGCGCTTCCCCAACCGCTTCGAGTTTGCCGACTTCAGCGTCGACGAACTGCTCGAGATAACCAGCCGCCGCATTGAGGAGTACAGCTACCGCTTCACCGTAAAGGCATGGCAGAAATACACCGATATGATAGCGCTCGCCTTCAGCGCCCGCGACACCGAGACGTGGGGCAACGCACGCTTCATAACCAACCAGCTGGAGCGCATCTACATTCAGCACGCCACACGCTGCGTGAAGCAGCCGCCGAAGAATCACAACGACCTCCTTCTGATTACGCCGGAGGACATTGTGCCCATAGAGACGCCACGCAGAAAAAACAGAATAGGCTTCGGAGTGTGACTCCAAAGCCTATTCTGCAACGTTTTATTACCTTTAAAAACATCACGGATATTCAATACATTTCTTATTTTGTTTGTTGTTTTGAGGATTTTGTGTATTTTTGAACCATGATTAGCTAATCGAAACCTATTTTCTAAAAAACGGAATCCGTAAAACTTAAAAAGAACATGCTTTTTCATTCGGCCCAAAATACATTAGACATAAAGTCTTTTGATTTTAAACCACAGATTCCTTCCTCCGCCACTATTCTTCAATATAAAGATAGAATATCTCCAAAAGTAACCTTAAGATTAGACAACGAAGTTATTGATGATATTCTTATTGACACAGGATTTGATAGTGATTTGGCGATAGATGAACATTACATAGAGAAGCTAAAATCTAATCATTCTTGCGATTCAATGATTAGCACATTTCTTACGCTATTTGATACTCACACAGTAAAGAATATAACATTTTCAGAATTATATATTAATGAAAGACTATATAAAAACATACAAGTACTTCAACAAAAAAAGAGACTTTTAGGTTCAAAATTTTTGAAACGATTTGATAAAGTGTTTTGGGATAGCAAAAATCTAACAGTTTATATGTGGAATGAAAATGATGAATATTAAAATCGATTATTGGGACTATGGCAAAGGACTACAATAGTCATGTGAAAAGTTAAAATCTGAAATTACTTCTTTGTTTCTTTGGTAAAACAAACAAAACATCGTAACTTTGCATCGCTCATCTATAATTAGAAAGAGTTTCGAGACCCGATTGCCTTTGATGCATCTCGGGTCTTGCGTTTTTATAGTGGTGTAGCAATTCTTTTCTTCATTTTCTTTAAAAGTGCCTTTTCCCCATATTCTCTATTAAGATGATATGCTGTAAGAAGGTAGAAGGCATTCGTTCTTTGTTGCTCCAAAACTATGACATATTTTTCTACTTTATCATAAATATACGTCTTTTTAACCTTGCGTTTTTTTGAATCCTTTTCTTCCACAGTAAACACATCTATGTTTAAAGGTGACTTTTCTTTTATATGGTGGTTTATCCAATGCAACCTTTGGGAACGCGCAACCTCAAAAACGCGCTTGGAATATTTCGTTCCATCTTCACACTCCACTATTACTTCTTCACAAGTCAAATGTTTAAACAATCGTCCCATATCAGCTTCACCTTGCGCTTTTATTGGATAAATACGCCAAGCACGGAATGCGAAATCGGAGTTGTCCTCAATGTCTCTTTTAAAGATAGCTTGTAAATCATAATGTCTGTCTCTTTCACTAAGACCTACTATATCCAGTAACTCCGGGTATACTTTTAATATGTTGAATCCGCTCATGCGCTATTTTAATGAGATAAAAAACAAATTAAACTTTTTTCTCGACAATGGTGTTGTCGTATTCAAGGAAATATTGCTATGTCTTTTTATCTTTTCTACCAATTTACGCTTAGCAATAACTTTTCCCTGCACATCACCTTTTTCTATACGCAAATTATAGTTGATAGCTCCCATTAATACATCTGAAAGCTGTATAAAAACACTTTCATGTGAACGTATAAACTGAAGTTTGCCTATAGAAGAGTTATAGCTCATGATTCTATTTAGAGTTTCGAGTTTTTCTGAACTACAAGTATCTTTGATATCCAAATATACATTGTAAGTATTCTCAAAATCTACTTTAGTATGTAATAGTTGAAAATACATTCGAAAATAAAAATCGTTGAAGGTGTAGTCTGCTCTGGATTCATCTATTTGTGATTTATCCACAACAACAGCCCTAAATTCCAAATCATTCATAAAGAACCAGTCTATTAGCTCCGCATACACCTTATATGTGGCATCATGAACATTAGTCCATTTTAATTCATCTTTATAATTATATTTTGCTTTTATAGCCTTTATCTCATCTTTCGCAATTTTAATCTGAGGATAGGCAATACTTGTATACCCCAACAACATATACGGGTGACCGTCATGTATCAGATGGGTGCTTTCATCGCAATATATATTAAACGTTTTACTCATTATGTTGTCCAATATTGTTATTTTATGACTAAACTTTCACAAAGGTAATAAATCCACCTTGTAATGCATTCATAATCTCCATCTTATTTCAAATAGTTTCCCAGATAAAGCCCTAACAATATAGATCTAATCATTAGTGTCCCAATTTTAACAGGACACTAATGGTCCATATTATAAAACTAGATTAAACTATTATTATAGCCTGACACAGTTTATTTTACACTCTCCCAAATTTAGTTCCAACTCCAACGCAGATTAACTTCTTGATAATAATTATCAATAATTTCTCTTGCGTCAATATCGTTTGTTAATACTATAGTTTGATTTATACAATCAGATTTGCTGTTATAATCAAATTGGCCAGGGAATAAATCCATGTAAACATCACCAACTTGGTTTGCAATATCTTTTATTATGTCGGTTGGAATTATGCGACCACTTTTTTCTTTGTACTCAAGGCACATATCTGTAGCATAAATAACAAATGACTTTTTTAGATCTGGAAGAAAGATATTTCTCTTGAAATCACAAGTTAATTTTGTTATATTTTGTATTATATCCTGTTTGAATGCTTGTCTCATATCTGGAAGTTTTTGCCAATTAAATCCACAAGCCTCCATACGGTCATCGCATTCTTGATTGATATGAGTTTGTTTAGCATCCATACCAGAGCAAACGTTGTTAGCTAATCCAGCCTTATACTCATCATAAGATATTTCTTTAATACCTCTTCTTGTCATGGGGACGTATATACCATCCATGATTTTTACGATGTAAGCAGATGGAGTCCTTTTTACAAGCTCACCAACCATATCATTTTGGGGATAGAAATTATGCTTTACCCATTCTGACTTGTTGGCATAAACACCATCAATGAATTCCATTGTGGTAGAAAAGCATTCTCCTTTGTCTATAATTTTTACATACATATTAATACAAATTTAATGAGTTATACAAATATGGTAGTTGTTGTGGATTATTGTAAACCAAAGAACGAATAGGTTTTTGATCAAATAGTTGAATATTTTCATATATCCTATCGTGTGGTGTAAACTTGAAAGCACGGCTATTTTTTCTACTAGTAAATCGCAAATACAAATCTTTAGAATGAATAAAAGGTTCAATTTCTTTGTAATCCATATGTTTATTTTCAAATGTTTTAAAATCATTTAATATTGAGTTTTCTTTTAGCGTATCTAAATTAATTGCAAGATATGTTGTAAGTTTCTCTTCACTTAGAATAAATTTATCTACCAATAAAGCATACAACATCAGAAGATCTTCAATGCTGTACTCTCCAAAAATATGGCAATCTTTTATTTTTTTGTAATCTGCAGCCTTTTTACAATAATTATACAACCAATTGAATGAAAGTCCATCATAATCAAAATTGAACCTATTTTCCTTGCAAAACAATCCAAATGTTGCGATTTCGTTTGCTCTTAGTGTCGGTTTAAACTTTGAATTCAATTGGTATTTTCTATTTATATAAGTTTGTAATTCGTTACCATATGGGAATTCACTCTCAATAATAAAACACCTCCTTTTGCAGTTCAATTGGAATCCACCAAGGAAGTGATTATTGGGGAATAAATTACTCAATTTAGTTTCATTCTGTCCAAACGATTTAAATATAAATGAGACAAAAGAACATCTGTCATAAACACTACTTAAGTTTAGAATAACTTCTTTATTTTTATTAGGGCATGATAATCCTTGTGGTGTGACTCGCTCCTCACAAAAGCCTGCAGGTATTATTATTGGGCGAAAGTTATGTGTGCGAAAGAAATAGTCAACATATACATCATCAATATAATCGTATATATGGTCTATCGTGCTTGATACAACAACATTTCCTCCATGAAAGAAGTCTGTATGGGCATCCAACTTGTCACTAAGTCCCAATGATTTTATGGCATTTTCGACATTAGAAATGGTTTCATTTCTATCTGTGAAAATGTTATCACCTTCATTTACAAATAAGTAATTATGAAAATGAAGATCTGCGACCAATTTATCTATGAGTTCTTGGCTTCGTATCATATATTTATTCCGTATAAATCTGTCAGTCGGGAGTTTTCGGTATGAGTATAGACATCGCAAAGGTAAAGCTTTTATGTGACAATATATTATGTTTCAGTGAAAAATTTCTTGAAAAAAAAAGCAAACACCTCATATTGCCCATAAAACGATCTCCGAAATAGACCATATAAAATATTGTTGAGTTTCATAGAGTATCACATCGCAACTCAAACAGTTTGTTTACGCAGAAACCAAAAACAGCGGCCTACGCCGAAGCGTAAGTCGCTGTAATAGAAGCGTGGACCAGCCTGGGCTTGAACCAGGGACCTCCAGATTATGAGTCTGTTGCTCTAACCAACTGAGCTACAAGTCCGACTTAACCTATGTGTTAGGATAAGTTTGCAGATGCAAAGGTAGTGTTTTTCGGGAGAAACGCCAAATATTTGGAACGTTTTCTGCATAAAACAATAAGAAAGAACCGAAAAAACAAGGATATTGCTACAAAAAAACCGAAAGTTTGATATAAAAAACAAGGCGATGAGGCGGCGAAGGACTGAAAAATCATTAATAAAAGTTATGTTTTGAGGGGTATTCGGTGAGGAAATGGGGCGTTTGTCATTATTTTAACTACTTTTGCAAGCGTATGTTGATGGTCGGACGGCGGAC
>ULPT01015735.1_pt1 | contig 19775 bp, 18 predicted proteins | sample 1953751 | NCBI WGS metagenome assembly ULPT01 (sample SAMEA4835636, study PRJEB28245) | human gut metagenome | biome: gut microbiome; material: fecal sample | place: Denmark | collected 2008 | reverse complement strand
TTAAAGAATTTTTCTTGTTTGATAAAACAATTGTAAGTTCGTTTTTTATAGCACTATTTTCAATCTTCAAAATCAATCCTTTAAGTTCGATTATATTTACTTCCAAAAGTTCTATGTCAGTAAGAAAAATTTTTGAGAAATTTTTAACATAATCAACATTGTAACCAGACAAAAATTTACGAGAACAAGAATAATATTTATTGTCGCCTCCCATTTTTATCAAAATCTTGCTCAAAATTGAACAGTTTTCAAGTTCAGTCTCATACAACTTCTTAAACATTTCAGTCAAATTTTGTGCATAAACCATACTTTGATTATATTGATAAAAAAAGTGCATAAAGGCTGAAAAACAACCTTTTGCACCTCCATAAAAATTTTGTATTAACCCTTCATAATAAGAATTTGCATTAAAAATATCATTTTTCATGTGTTTTTATATGCAAAAGCACTATTTTATGTCACAAAACCACTTTGGCTTTCTTTCAAATTCTTTAAAATTTAAACTTTCAATCCCAACAAAATCGAATTTCAATTTAAAACATGCAAGCTTTTGTCTCTTAAGTTTAAATTTTTTGTTTGTTTCATTCTTTCCGTATTTACCATCACCCAAAATTGGATGTCCCAAAAATGCCAAATGAGCTCTAATTTGGTGAGTTTTGCCTGTCAAAAGTTCAATTTTTACAAGACTACTTTCTTTCCCAGCCTTTATTGTATCAATTTTGGTTTCAATTTCGACCGCACATTTTGTTGGTTGGGCAAAGATTTTGACAACAGAATTTTCACTATCTTTCAATAAATAGGCTTTAAAAACTTTGTTTGAGACATCAAAATCACCCTCAACTTCAGCCACATAAAACTTATGAATGCAGCGTTTTTTGAATGACGCGACCAATTTTTTTGCACACTCGTCATTTTTGGCAAAGACCATAAGACCTTCTGTGTTTCTGTCCAAACGGTGGACAGCAATTGCATTTTTCAAAACACTTTCAAGTCCTTTCTCTCCCTCAACTTCAATACCAGCGTATTTATAAATCACACATACATCATTATCTTCAAAGATAATATCATATTTTTTGTCAAGCATATCTTGCGTATAGAAAAAAGTGAGAACATCTCCTTGATAAACCATAACATTCTCTTTTTCCGCCTTGCCATTTATTTTGACATCTTTATTTCTCAAAATCTTGTTTACATCGGCGTATGAAAACCCAAAATCTTGCAAAACAACTGATACTTTTTTGTCTTTTTCTACTATTATCTCTTTTTTAAGCATATCTTATTATACAAAATCTGTAAAAAAAATCAAAATAAAGGAGAGATATTTATGGAAAGTCTTTGCATTGAAGATAGAAAAAGGTTGATTTTGACTGGAGCAACAAAAATCGTTTCTTCTACGAACACACAGGCAGTCGTTGAAGTTGGAGATACAAACATTGTTATTTCCGGCACAAACATTGAAGTAACAAAACTCGATTTAGATAACAAAACGGTAACATTTTCTGGGAATATCAATTCTGTAAAATATACAGCAAAGACAGAAAAAACAAGCCTTTTGAAAAGGATGTTTAAATAATGCTTTATGAGACCTTATCTCAGCCAAAAATTTTTGCGTTAATTGTTCTGGCTGGATTTTTGTCAGGGTTTTTGTTTGATTTTAAACAAATTTTGTTATCAGTTTTTAAAAAAAACAAAATCTTAAATCATATTTTATCATTTTTTGCCCTATTTTTCGTAATTTTTTCATTTTTTCTAACAAATTTAAAAATAAATTATGGAGAAATTAGATTTTTCACCATATTCAGTTTTTACCTTTCATTCTCAATTCAAAGATTTATCTCTCAAAATTTCCTTGCAAAACAAATAGCAAAATGCTACAATAAATACAAGGGAAAAACAAATGGAAAACGAAAAGACAAAGTGGAAAGAACTTAGTATATTTCAAAAAACCTGCATAATCTTGACAGTAGTTTTGATTCTTGCAATAATCGTTCAAATTTGTGTCATGATTGCAATAAAAAACAAAACAGATGACACAAAAAACAAAAATGACGAAATAGAATCACAACTTCCAGAATCCCCATCATCTGGTGAATCTTTTGAAGTATTATACACCGAAGTGATAAATAAAATTTGAAATAATCAACATCTAATAAAAGACGTTGATTATTATTTTTATATAATGATTATAAATATAATTTGAAATTGCTCCACTTTTCACAAAATTTAGAAGAGAATCATTCAACATAAAATTTGAGAGCAAAGAAAGTGTGACATACAATGTGCCAAACACAAACATTCCTTTAACCAGCCCCACCAATCCACCAGCAAGTTTATTTCCAACCCCCAATCCACAAAAGTTTGTAAGCTTTGAAAAAACAACTTTAAACAATTTCAAAACCAGCATAAGCACAAGAAACACAATAACAAATGTTATAATTTTTGTTATCAAAACTGAAAGAGAAGGTGCAAGAATTTGTCCTGCAGAAAGAGAACCTTCAAAAGAAATATCTTTTACCAAAAAATTTAAAAAAAACAAGAATGTTTTAAAATTTGAATCCAAAATAGCATTTTTGAGCATCTCTACATCAGAAAAGGTTCCAGCAATAGCAGAATCAAACCCAGATTTTATCGTTTTTTCAATGCTATTTCCAATCAGCTCATACACATTAGAATAAAACATATCAGTAAACTTTATTGAAATAAAAACAACTGCAATCACACCAAACAAAGAAAAAAGCATCGAGACAAAGCCTTTCAGATACCCCCTAATGAAATAAACCCCACAAACCGCAAACAAAATCCAGTCCATACCAAATTTTTGTCACAAAAACATTCTATTAAACAAAAAAACTGCTTTCTATTTTAGCAGTTTTTATTTTTAAGATATTTTTCAAGTTTTTTACATCTTTCTTTATCCATATCTGGCACACCTTTCAACCTATAATCTATGCCAAGATTTTTATATTTGTCAAGAGCCATGGTGTGATAAGGCAAAAGTTCAATTTTTTCAACATTCTTTATATTATTTGCAAATTCTTTAAGTCTCAATACACTATCAACATTATCATTGAAACCTGGCACAATTACTTGCCTTAACCATATCTTTTTGTTTTTTTCTTGGCAACAACTTAAAAATTTGTAAAATTTATCAATTTTTTGCCCAACCAAGCTCTTATACTTTTTCTGATCCAGTTCTTTTACATCCAATATAACCAAATCACAAAAATCTAAAAGTGTTTCACAATTTTCGCCATAACCAGATGTATCTAAACAAGTATCAATCCCATTTTCTTTGCACAATTTGAAAACTTCCTCAACAAACTTGTTTTGCATCAAGGGTTCTCCGCCAGAAATTGTCAAACCACCCCCATTTTTGAAATATGGCTTGTATTTTTTTACTTTCTCAACAAGTTGTTGTGGAGTAAATTGCTGTTTTTTATCATTTGCGTTCCACATTTCCGGATTGTGACAATATGCACATCTCAATGGGCAACCCTGCATAAAAACTACAAATCTCACCCCAGGTCCGTCAACAAGTCCCATTGTTTCAATGCTTGAAACATTTCCTACAATTTCACCGCAAATTTGTTTATCTTTTGCCATGGAACGTCCTCGCAATCACTTCTTCTTGATGAGCTCTAGATAGTTTGTTGAAATTTACAGCATAGCCTGACACACGAATGGTAAGGTTTGGATATTTCCAAGGATTGTTCATAGCATCAATCAAAAGTTCTCTGTTCAACACATTTACATTCAAATGTTGTGCTTTTTGAACAAAATATCCATCCAAAATGCTTACCAAATTGTTAATTCTCGCTTTTTCGTCATGTCCAAGAGCATCAGGAACAATTGAAAATGTATTTGAAATCCCATCTTGGCAACACCCACAATAAGGAATTTTCGCCACTGAATTTAATGATGCCAAAGCCCCAGAACAATCTCTTTCATGCATTGGATTTGCTCCTGGTGCAAAAGGTTCTCCAGCTTTTCTTCCATCTGGAGTCGAACCAGTTTTCTTTCCATACATAACATTTGATGTGATTGTAAGAAGTGACAATGTATGTTTTGCATTTCGGTAAAGTTTTTGTTTTTTCAAGCAATTATAGAAATAATTTACAACATCTACACCAATTTCATCAACTCTGTCATCATCATTGCCAAATTTTGGGAAGTCTCCATCAATATCAAAATCTACAATAAGTCCATTTTCGTCTTTTATTGGTCTAACTTTTGCAAATTTGATTGCAGAAAGTGAATCCACCACAACAGAAAAACCAGCAGCACCAAAAGCCATCAATCTTTCAACCCAAGTGTCGTGAAGAGCCATTTGCCCAGATTCGTAAGCATATTTGTCGTGCATATAATGAATTATATTCATTGCATCAACATAGGTTTTTGCAACTTTTTCAAGGGTTTTCTTGTAATTTTTCATAACCTTGTCAAAGGTCAATACTTTTTCAGTGTTTTTTGAAATCCCGTCAACAACTTTCAATCCAGTTTTTTCGTCACAACCACCATTGAGAGAATAAAGCAACGCTTTTGCCAAATTGCATCTAGCACCAAAATATTGCATCTGCTTGCCAACTTTCATTGCAGATACGCAACATGCAATGGCATAGTCATGTCCATAAATTTCTCTCATAACATCATCACCTTCGTATTGAATTGCGTCAGTAATAATAGAAATTTTCGCACAGAACTTTTTGAAATTGTTTGGCAATTTTTCTGACCACAAAACAGTCAAATTTGGTTCTGGAGAAGGATTCAAATTTATAAGGGTTTGTAAGTATCTATAAGAATTTTTTGTTACTAAACTTTTTTCATCATCAAGCATTCCTGCAACACTTTCTGTAACCCAAGTAGGATCACCAGCAAAGATTTCATCATATTCCGGCGTGCGAAGATGTCTAACAAGTCTAAGTTTGATTATAAACTGGTCAATAAGTTCTTGTGCTTGCTCTTCCGTCAAAGTTCCATTTTTCAAATCCCTTTCAATGAAGATATCCAAAAATGTAGAAGTTCTTCCCAAACTCATTGCTGCACCATTGTTTTCCTTGACACCAGCAAGGTAACCAAAATAAAGCCACTGCACCGCTTCTTGTGCGTTTTGTGCAGGACGACTTATATCAAAGCCATAGCTTTGTGCCATTTCTTTTATTTGTCCAAGAGCCTTGACTTGTTCTGCAACCTCTTCTTTCAAACGAATATTTTCTTCACTCGAAACATCAATTTTTGACCAATCTTTCTTCTTTTCTTCAATCAAAAAATCTATTCCATAAAGAGCAACTCTTCTATAATCACCAATAATTCTACCTCGGCCATATGCATCTGGAAGTCCAGTAATAAGTCCTGCTTTTCGAGCCTTTCTTATTTCTGGTGTATAGACATCAAAAACTCCATCGTTATGAGTTTTTCTATATTCGCAAAAACGTTTTTCGATCTCTGGATTGAGGTGTTTTCCATAAGCAGCAAGGGCCTTTTCGGCCATTCTTGTGCCACCATACAAATTTACAATACGCTTCAAAGGTTTGTCTGTTTGAAGTCCAAAAATTACTTCATTTGGTCTGTCAATATACCCTGGTTTGAAGGTGTTAATGCCAGAAACTGCATCGGTTTCAACATCCAAAAGTCCAACTTTGGCTTCTTTTGCAAGCAACTTTTCACATTTGTCCCAAACTTTTTTCGTTTTCTTTGAAATTCCGCACAAAAAACTATCGTCCCCCCTATATTCTTTATAGTTGTTGACAATAAAATCTTCGACTTCTATGTTGTTTTTCCAATTGTCTCCTTTAAAGCCTTTCCATGCATCAACTGATTGTTTTTCCATTAAATTTTCTCCTTTTACCTAAATATGGCATTTATGCAGCGTAAAACACCATATATAGTATCAGTATTGTTTCGTTTTCCAATATATTGTATTATATTTTATCTCAACTAGTCAACAAAATTGAGCACCAAAAAGAAAAAAGATTTCAACTATATGAAATCTTTTTAAATCTATTTATTGTCAGTTGCTTCGCATTTTGCCAAGCCAATTTTTCTTTTGCACTTAATTCTATTCGACCTCTCCGTCAGCTTTGTTGTCAATTTTCAAATCAAATTTTACATCTTTGCTTTCGACTGCATTTGAATTGTCCACATTTTCAACCAAGCTTGGATTTTTGATTTGTTGAATTGTGTTTACGAGTTCGCTCATATCCTTATCAATAAGTCTAATATATATACAGCGGCCTTCAAACACACCATTGATTCCACGCATAAGGTTAAAACCTCGAAAATCACTTTGAACATCAAAAACAAGTTCGTCAAAAGGTAATTCGTTTACTTCCATCATTTGGTTGAATTTCAAAGAGATATAATCTCCATTTTTGATTTCTTCTCTATAATCTTGGTCTCTGACAACTCCGTATGCTGGCATAGTTAAAGAATTTTCAAAAAGTTTTTCTACCTGCATGCGCAAAGTTTCTTGTTGCTCTTGCGAAAGTTCTAAAACATGACCATCAGAAATCAAATCTATTTTTGCAACAAATGGCAAAGCATCTATCGCTTCAAAAAATGACATAATCATCATTGGCACCCCCATAAAAAAGAAAAGTATTCTCACCATAATCACTCCTTAACAAGCCTTATTATGTGAAATACATTTTCTATTATTCAAACATTTTTATCAATCTTCTTCAAATTGGCTGTTGTAAAGGTCTGCATAGAATCCGCCCTTTTCAAGCAATTCTTCATGCTTTCCACTTTCAATAATATCTCCATCTTTTAAAACCAAAATCATATCTGCATTTTTGATTGTTGACAAACGGTGGGCAATGATGAAAGATGTTCTGCCTTCCATAACTTTGTCCATTGCCTGTTGTAAAAGCACTTCGGTTCTGGTATCAACCGAACTTGTAGCCTCATCCAAAATCATCATTGGTCTGTTTTCTATCATTGTTCTGGCAATAGTTAGGAGTTGCTTTTGACCAGCAGACAAGTTTACGGCATCGTCAATTACCATATCATAACCATTTGACAATGTTTGAATAAAATGGTCAACACCAACTTGTTTGCAGACTTCAACAATTTGTTCATCAGTAACGTTTTCGTTGTTGTAACGCAAATTTTCTTTGATTGTTCCTTGGAAAAGCCAAGTGTCTTGCAAAACCATGCCAAAAAGCTTGTGAACATTTTCTCTTGTGATATCTTTTATAGATACACCTTCAATTTTTATATCACCAGAATCAACTTCATAAAAACGCATAAGCAAGTTTACCAAAGTTGTTTTCCCGGCCCCAGTTGGTCCAACAATAGCAACTTTTTCTCCTGCGTTTATCTTTGCAGAAAAATCTTTGATAATCTTTTTGTCTTTGCTGTAACCAAATGACACATGGTCAAATTCAACATTTCCAGCAACATTGTCAAGCACCAAAGTTTTTGTACTTTCATCTTCCAATTCTTTCTCTTCCAAAAATTCAAACACTCTTCCACTGGCAGCAGCAGCTGATTGCAAAAGAGTTATTGCTTGAGCAATTTGTGAAAGCGGGTTTGAGAAAAGTCTTACATAAATCATGAATGCAATGATTGTCCCAAAATATCCCATTCCTCTAGAACCAGCAAGAAGTGCTCCAACGATGCAGACCGCTGCATAACCAAAGTTTCCTATAAATCCCATCATAGGCATCATCGCACCAGAAATAAATTGGGATTTTAATCCCGAACTAAGCAAACTCTTATTGATTTTATTAAATTCTTCCGCTGTTTGTTTTTTCGCATTAAAAAGTTGAACAACATTATGTCCAGAATAGGTTTCTTCAATATGGGCATTCATTTCCCCAAGGTCTTTCTGGTTCTTGTTGAAATATTTTTGTGAACTAGCCATAAAAATTATTGCCAAAACAAAACCAAACAAAGTTGCACCAATGACAGTGAATGCAAGCACCCAATCGGTTACAAACATCATAATAAGCACGCCAATAAGCATAATTACACTTGTAACCAAACTTCCAACGCTTTCATTCAAACTTTGCCCAATTGTGTCAACATCATTTGTGACACGACTCAAGATGTCCCCATGCAAATGCGTATCAAAATAATTGAGTGGCAAATTGTTGATTTTGTGAGAGATATCACTTCTAAATTTCTTTACTGTTTTTTGAGTAACAACTGTTGTTATATATTGCTGAATATATTCCAAAAGGGCGCTGGCAACATAAATGCAAACCAAAAAAATTGCAATCTTTGTAACTTGTGCCATAACATCTTCGCCCGTAGCAACACTAGTTGTGATGAGGTTTGCAATTTCACTGATTTTGTTTGGCCCAATGATTTGAAAAACGACAGAAACCGCCCCTAAAACAAGTGCAACAACCATCCATCCCCAATATTTTTTGCAATATCTCAAAAGTTTGCCCGTAGATTTTTTAAAGGTACCTTTTTCAATTTTCTCCGAGCTTCTCATGTTGATTGGTGGCATTTTACAATTCCTCCTTTGACAATTGAGACAACGCTATTTCTTGATAAACTTGGCAGTTTTTCAAAAGCTCTTCATGAGTGCCTATCCCTACCATTTCTCCGCTGTCCAAAACGATTATTTTGTCAGCATCTTTAATTGTTCCAATGCGTTGTGCAACAATAAATTTTGTCACACTCCCTGTGTGTTTTTTGAGTGCCGAACGCAATTTCCGGTCAGTTTTGTAATCAAGTGCTGAAAAACTATCGTCAAAAATCAAAATCTCTGGCTTTCTTGCAATCGCTCTTGCAATTGACAACCTTTGCTTTTGCCCACCAGAAACATTTGTTCCGCCTTGTGCAATAGGACTGTCAACACCATCACTCATTCTTGACACAAAATTTGACGCCTGTGCAACAGAAATTGCCTTTTTAATCGTTTCATCATCAGCATTATTGTCCCCAAAGTCGATGTTTGATTTCACTGTCCCACTAAAAAGCACACCTCTTTGTGGCACATAACCAATTTTTTTGTTTAAATTTTCCAAATTATAATCTTTGACATTGACACCATCAATCAAAATCTCTCCTTCTGTGGCATCATACAATCTCGGTATCAAATTTATGAGAGTGCTCTTTCCGCTTCCAGTAGAACCAATAAAAGCAATCGTCTCACCCTCATGAGCCTCAAAACTGATGTCTTTAAGCACATATTCGTCAGCATCAGGATATTTAAAAGCAACATGGTCAAAAACAACAGATGCTTTCCCGTCAAAGTTTTCATCAACATAATATCCTGGCACAATACTTTCTTTTGTGTCCAAAACTTCATTTATTCTTTTTGATGCGACTAGTGTTCTTGGCAACAAAATGAAGAGCATAATCATAAGCATAAATGCCATCACAACTTGCATTCCATATTGCATAAAAATTGTCATATTAGCAATCCCCGCATCGTCTTTTACGATATACGAACCAATCCAATAAATTGAAAGCGAAAGTCCACTCATCAAAAGCGTCATTCCGGGGCTCATTATTCCCATAATTTTGTTTACAAACAAGTTTGTTCTTGTAAGTTTTTCGTTGTTTGATTCAAATTTTTTATTTTGATATTCTTCTGCATTTGCAGACCTAATTACTCTTATTCCCGTCAAATTTTCACGAGTAATGCGGTTCATGTCATCAGTCATGGTTTGAATTTTTTTGAATTTTGGAACAGCAAAAAGCACAATTACAGTCACCATCAAAAGCAAAAATCCCACTGCGACTCCAATAGCAACTGACCATTGCCAACTTTTGTTTAAGATTTTTATTACTGACCAAACAGCAAGAATTGGAGCTTTTACCATAGCTTGCATACCCATTGACACAAATGTTTGAACATGAGTGATATCGTTTGTTGTTCTAGTAATCAAACTTGCAGTTGAAAACTTATTTATTTCGGCAAGAGAAAATCCTTGAATTTTGTTGTATACTTTTGCTCTGACATTGTAAGCAAGTCTAGCGGAAATTGCAGCGGTGCAAAACCTGACCAAAATAGCACTTCCCAAACTTCCAAAAGCACACGCCAACATCAGCCCGCCATTTGCCCAAATAACAGCTAAATCAACATCTATGCCATATTTAATTTTCCCAAGTTCTGTCATAATTCCGCCAGTAAAATCAGGCAGTTTCAAGTCAAGGTAAACTTGCAAAACAACCAATCCAATAACTATCAATATAAAAAGATAGTCAATAATTTTTAAGTTTTTCATCAATTTTATCAAATTCATTAAATTAAAATCCTCGCTAAGATAGATTTATATTCTTTTTTTTAAAAAAAGTCAACTATTCCCGCTTCATGACAGTTTAATATGAGCAAAATAAAAAAGCACTTCGCTAAAAGTGCTTTTCGTTTTATCAATATTTTAAGGTTGGATAAGTCGAATCGTCAACAGGAATATTCCAAATGTTTGAGTCGAAGCCAAGTTTTGAATCGTATGTTTTTGAAGATGAAATCACACAATTATTTTCTCTTGCACTGTCAAACATTTTTGCTCCATAACCATAAGATTTTTCAGCATAATTTGTGAAGCAGGCATTTATTGTTCCACCAAAATGTCCTACAAACCCTCCAACATCACATTCATCTGTTTGAGCAACCAAGTCAATATTTGCATAACTTGTCTCGATCGGTTCGGCAAGTGTTGGGTTTTGATATTTTCCATAAAGCCCACCCATATAACCACTTCCAGAAAGTGCAGAGGTGTCAAGTTTGCCTAAAGTAAGATTGTTTTTGCTTGGATTGTAGCCAACTCCTACGAGTCCGCCTACCCAATATTTATCAGAAATTGTGCCAGTTGCAGTCAAGGTTGTCCCCACTTTGTTTTGTGACAAGTTATATTTCTCTCCGTCAATGTGTTCGACAATTCCAGCAAGTCCACCAAATGTAAATTGTTCTGAATTTGTTGAAATGATCATTGAATTTGAAACAACATTTTTTCTCAAATCTGCACCTTTTTTGCCAAGTCTAACCTTTCCAGCAAGTCCACCAACTGTCAACTCTTTGCCCGTTGATTCAATTTCAATAGTGAGTTGAATTTTACAACCAACAATTTGTCCACCGTCATCATATCCAACAACTCCACCAACTACCGCATTGCTGTTTACGACAAGTTTTACTGTCCCTGAAATTATGCAGTCTTTGATTTCGCCTTTGTTCTCCACAGCAATTCCCGCAAATGTGGAAATGTTTTTGTAAGTCGAATCCACAAAATCAAACTCAATATTTTTTATCGTTCCACCATTATATCCAAAGAATGCAGTGCCTTTTTTCGCTTTCAATTTTATGTTTGAAATTTTGTGACCTTGTCCATCAAGTGTTCCACTGAAATTAGTGGAGCTCCAAGTTTTTCCAGTCATATCCATGTCTCTATCCAAAACCATGTTTGAATAGTTTGCATTTTTAAGCAAAACTGAAAGTTCGTGCTCGTTTTTAATTTTTATTGTATTTGGCTCAATATAAAAACTTACAAAGAGCAAAACCAAATTTATTACTGCCACCACAAACAAAACAATTTTGCAAACATTCCAACCTTTTGAATGTTTCTGTTTTGCGTTAATAAACACTGTAAGATTTATCAGCCCGACAGCAGTTGAGAAAATTACCAACCCCACAATGCTGTCTTGACTGAAATACATATAAACTTCTTTTGGTGCAAAAACAGAAACCAAAAGCAAAAGCATTGCAAAGCAAATAGGGAACAATTCCAAAAAGATAAACAAAAATCTCTTCAAGAATTTGTCTTTTGTGATGTCTTTTGGCTCTTTAACTTTTTCTTGTTTCTCTGTTTTTGGCGAGAATACTACTTTAAGCCCATCTTCTTTGTCAATCAAATGTGTTACATTGATTGAAGAATCCAAAGTCAAATCCATTGCGTCCAATCTCTGACACAATTTTGAAAACAAATTTTGATATTCTTCAAAAGTTAAAATTTTATCAAGCTTTTCAAGATAAATCTCAAAAGGTTTGAGTTGCAATTTATAATACTCTGCACCGCGATAAACAAGTTGTCCTTCTTGTTTTTCCATTTCAAGCAAAATAGAGTTGTTTCTGTTGATAAAGTTTTTCAACTTTTCTTTCAAACAAACCTTATCCAAAGTTTCTTCTTTCAGTGGCAATTTTTCACCCTTATAAAGGTTGACTTTGCTGACAATTTCGGCATATTTTTCTGTTTCTTTTTCATCGGAAAGTGACAACAATGTTTCCCACTCTGGAAATTGTGTAATCTTTACATTTGACATAATGAGTTCATTGTCCGTTTTGCAATGCAATTTGATTTGAATAAGATTCCAATAAAGACTGCCATTTTCGGCATCTTTTGAAATTGCTATTGAAATATATTTTTCTGCTTGTTTGAAAAAACCATAAGACTGAAAAGTTTGAGCAATCTTTTCCAAGATACTAACAAGTTTTTTGTCATCAGAGATGTATGACAGGTAGAAATCCAACTGTTCTTCGGCCTGCTTCAAATCCAAAAATGCAACCGGCAAAATCATGTTTGTAACCGCAAACACAAATTGTGCTCTCGTATCTTCGCTCAAATATTTGAAAACGTCCTCTATCTCTTCTTTGTTTCGATAATGCAATTTGTCTTCATCTGTCTTGAAATGTTGAAGCAGAATTGCCAAATTGCTTTGTTCATGCCCAGCATCAATATCAAGAATTTTTTTGTAATATTCTTGGTCGTCACTTTTTTGTGCCAACATAAAATAGAAATTAACAAATCTCTCTACTTCGTTGCTGTTGAAACATTTTAAAACCTTTTCAATAAGTTCGGAGTTTAAAGTTTCAACCGCCTTGTCTTCTGCCTTCTCAACAAAATGCTCACGATTTGGCGAACTAAATTTTGCTAGATAAAGCAAAAACGCATTATAATATTCTTCACTATCCAAACTTTCAACAAGCTTTTCCCAGCTGTCTACAAAATACTCTGCAAAATCTTTTGCGGCGAATTTTAAAATTTGGTCAATTTTCTCTCTGTCTTTGAAATTTGAGATATTAGAAAAAAATTCTTCTTGTGTATTAATTTTCATTGAAGACATAAGGTTAGCAAACAACAACTCTGCATTATTTGGGTCTTTTTCAAGTTCGTCAGCAATCATTTCTTGTGCAGAAACAAAATCACCATGCTTAAGAGTTAAGAAAATCCATTTAATTTTGTTTGTTTCGCTCAATTCGATATTGTCAACATGATAGTGTCCAAGTTCGTTTGGATTGATTGTTTCGACATCAACATATTCTTTCTTTTGTGGTTCAACTTTTTCAATTTTGATGGTTTCAATTTTTGCCATCTCATTGATTGTGTTTTGCATTTCTTTTTCAACTTTCAAATCAATATCTTGCAAAAATGAGGTTTTGCTCATGTCAACAACACTTTTGCAAGCGACCAATTCTTTTGGCAAATCATCAACAGAAACTTTATTTGTGTCAAGCGCAACAATCATGCTTGACTTTGTTTTTTGTTTTTGAGATGCAAAATACAAATATCTATCATACAAATTTTTGCAATCACCATCAAAATATCCAGTTTCCCCGTTTGCAAAAAGGACAAATGCTTTGCTTGTTTGAAGTGCTCTAAATGTATCCTCTTCTTTTTCTCTTTGCGACAAACTCTGAGAAAAATACACTTTCAAGCCCTTTTCTTCAAGTCCTCTCACTGTCTCTTGAATTTCTGGTGTTTTGTCTGGGGCATTTTTGTCAAAGTTTACGGCATAAAGAAACACATCATAGTTTTTGTTTGCTGAATTTTCAAGATAAAGTTTGTGCAATTTTTCAATTCTTCTTGCTTTGTCGTTATAGGATTTTTCAACTTCTGGTGGGGCATTTTTTACTGCTGATTTAAAGTCTTCGTCTTCAACAATTGAAGGTATTTCCTCACCAAAAAAGTAAGGTTTCTTTGTCGAGCCCCTTTTGTTTGTATAATAAACTATTTTGTTTTTTGCAAGAGCCTTTCCCCAAAAAGCTTCAAATGATTTTGGATACAAAGAGAGGATTTTGTCAAACTCTTCAACAGCTTCAGCAAATTTGAGTTCTCTCAATCTTTCATTTGCACCAACCAAGAGCACTTCTTCTTCCTTTGAAGCCTGTTCGTCCACATAAAGAGTCCCGCAGAACTGGCATCTAACCATGTTTTGCCCAACAACTTTATATGACCTTCCTCCGCAATTTTTGCAAACACGCTCTCTCATCAATTATCCTACTTTTTCTCTGTTTTAGGTTTCTTTGCATAACTGTTGATTTCTTGATTGTAATCATCAAACAGTTTCAATTCACTTTTCGTAACACTTGGTGGCATCTTCTCCAAGACATTGTCAAAGTCTTGATTTGTAACCAAAATAATGCTGTCCGTAGCAATCGCTTTAAGCAATGGCTCATCCTTTGCTCTGTCACAAAGTTCGTCAAGGTCAGCACCACTATACATCTCAGTTTCTGCCACAATTTTGTCTATATCAAAATCAGGTGCAACTGGCACACCTTTCATATTTTTTTCTATCATAAATTTTCTTGCAGGTGCATCTGGCAAGGGCAAATAAATTTTTTGTGAAAATCTGCCCGAACGCATTGCTGCACTGTCGATATCCCATGGTCTGTTTGTTGCACCAAGGAGCAATAAGTTTGGATTTCTTCCAGCAAAGCCGTCAATTTGTTGCAAGAATTCGTTTACTCTCTTGTCGTTGTGAGTGTCAACTCCACGCTTTCCAATAAGGCTGTCCATTTCATCAATAAATATGATTGCTCTATCCTGCTTGTTTGCTTCTTCAAACAAAGAATTGATGTTTTTCTCGCTATCACCCACCCATTTGCTGACAATGTCCGATCCTTTGACTGTATAGAATTTTGCTCCAACTTCATTTGCAATCGCTTTTGCAATCATAGTTTTCCCTGTTCCTGGAGGCCCATATAAAAGCACCCCACCGCCAGTCTTTTTGCCATACATTTTGTATTTGTCAGGATATTTGATTGGATTTATCATTCTTATGGTGATTGCTTTTTTGACATCTTCAAGCCCTGCAACATCACTAAATTTTATATTTGGAACTTTTGCTGTCTGCCATTTTTTGACATCTTCATCCTCTTCATTTTTTGCATTGTCACCATCGTTTTTCTTTGTGACTTTTTCAGGCCGTTTATTCAAATTTTCTGCTATCTCAACAAGTCCTCTTGCTCTGTCCATGCGAACTTCTTTAAGTTTGCCTTGACTGAGTTTTGCCATTTGCATCATCGTCTCACTGGCGAGCAAAAAATTCCTCTTTGCTAGAGTAATATTGCCTTTCGCTTTTGCTTCCTTCCCTTTTTTCATATAAAGATTGAAGGTGTCTGACAAGACATTTATGTTTTGTTCCATATCTTCCCCTACGGCTGATTTTTATTCTTTTGTTTCAGATTCGATTTTTTTTCTTACTTCTTCCATTTCTTTATCAATGTTCTCACTTGAAAGTTCGTCTTGTGACGCTTGTTCCATAATAAACTTTTCAAGTTCTTCGTCGCTCATTTGCTTGCCACTTTTGTCTTTCCCAGCGGCATAGAATGTTTCTTGACTCATTTCCATAAAGTTGTCCATTTGGTCAGTTTGTGTTTCTACGGCTGCCATTGCTTGTTCAAATTGAGATTGAATTTTAGCAAATTCTTTTGCATCTGCAAGTTTTGTCATTTCTTTTGAAATGTCACTCATCCCACGCAAAAACTCACTTGTCATCATTGTCACATCTTTCATTTGTGCGGTGATTTCAAAGTTTAAAAGCATTTCTTGTGCACGCTTTTGTTGTTGAACTGTCATCTTGTAACCAGAAAGTGCCAAATTGAATTGTGCATCAAGTCCTTTGAGTTTTGCTCTCTTTGCAGCATCAATAAACACTTGCTTTTGGTCTTCCAAACGATTGATTTGTTTGTTCATTGTGTTGATTGTTCTTTTTATCAACATCTTCTTTTCAATTTCTTTTTGTTGTTTTGATTTAAACCATGCCATTTTTTTTATTCCTCCATCTTCATTTTTTTCTTTTTGCTTGGTTGTGATTGCTTTTCTTCCAAAAGTTCTTGTTCGTCGTTCAACTGATTTTCTTTTTCAAACATTGTCAAAATTTCTTCTTCGTTTTTGCCAATGCCGTAAATTGGTTGGCTGACATCATATGCTGATTGAACTTCCGTAAACAATTCGTCCGCACTTGTAAGCACATCTTCTGATGCAATTCGAGTTTCAAGTGCTTTGTTCAAAAACTTTGCCAATCTTTTCTGGTCTTGTAACAATTCACTCAAAGGCACTTTTGTTTGAGTCTTAAAGAAAGTGTTGCTGTCATACGCATCTTTAAGTTTGTTCATAAGCCTAATGTTGTAGAGCAAATACATTCCTCTTTCCATGCAAACTTGTTTTTCTTCGTTTAAATGACTTATCTTTTTCGCATAAAAAAGTTGGAGTTCTTTGTTTTTTTCATGTTTGCCTTTTTCCATCAAAGCATCTATCTCTTTGATTTTTTGATAAACTTCCGCTTCCACTGTGCGTTCTTGTCTTTCAAGTTCACAGATAGAATTTACCAAATCTTCTCTGTTTAAATTTTTGAATTTGTTTCTTTTAAATGGCCACCACATAGCACTTTCTCCTTAATTTTGACAATCTTAATAATTGTCCCCTTCGTTTATTTTGTATATTCTCTCCAAAAGCCCATCATAAATTTTCTTTTGTGTCTCATCTGCAAACTGCAGTGCATTTTCACATTCTGGCAAATAAATTGCACTCTTGTAAGTCACTGGATTTGCAAACAATTCATCTTCGTTTGTAATTTGAAATTTCACAAGCATTAGTCCCCAATAAGCATCGGAACATTTGCTATCAAATTGCAATGCAAGCAGAAAATTCATTTTTGCTTGTTCAAACATGCCATCACTTAAGTTTAGATATCCCAATTTAAGTTCTTTCAAAACTTTGACAACTTCGCTTTCTGGCAAGTCTTTTGATGTTTGGTAAGTTCTTTTCATCAATCCCTCTCATCTTTTTTTCTTTGGACGATATAAGCTTCCACTTCTTCCAAAACTCTGAAACATGTTTCTTGTGTGTTGTCTTTCGCAACCAAAATTTTCAAATCATCAAGCTTGTTTGCAATCTTTGTGTCCACCAAGAGCACTTTTTGATTTGTTGTAGGGTTGAAAAATCTAATATTTTCTTTCACTTCCACAAGTCTGCGACAAAGAGTATCATTTCCATTTGCATAAACCAAAATGCTTTCCACGTTTGCGACCATATTTTCAATTGATTTTTTATTTTTCAAAACTCCTCTGCTTCCACCTTCTTGAGCGTCAGGCTTTTTTATGTATTCCTTGCAAATGTAAAACACTGCAAAACCAATTATTGCAAGCAGAATAATTATGTATAAAGCTATCATTTTTACCCCTCCTTAACCAATCTGTAACCACAAGAAGAGCAGAACTTTGCATCTTCCGCATTTTCGGCAAAACACTTTGGGCACTTTTTCGCCATTTCAACAGCCTTTCCACATGTTGAGCAGAATTTGTCATTTTCTTTTAAAACCGCTCCACAATGTCTGCAAACAAAACTTTCAGTCTTTTTGATTTGCTTGTAAGCATCTACCAATTTTTTGTAATCTTCGCTTTCAATAATAATGTTTGCAATATTGAAAGAAAAAACAGCAATACCATATTCATTCATCATCTTTTGGCTTAATTTCCCGAGAGCCTTTGTGGAAATTTCTTTTTTGCACAATGCAATTTGATTGAACAAAACATTGTTTTCGTTTATATAATCCACAACGACACCTTCAAGAACAGACACAACATTTGACATGAGTCTTTCTTGCAACCCATCAGCCGTCAAGTCTTGTGCCGCACCGACAAGATAAAGATAACACTTTCTTGGGTCTCCAATCTGCACTTCAAAATCACCACTCATGCCAACACGATAGTTTTCTTGCAACAAATTGTCATACATCAAAAATTTTGAAGCAGTTCCCCAAAGAAGTTTAAGTTTTGCTGTCTTTGACATAAAAAGCACTTCAATAGACGAGTCGAGTTCGGTTTTCAAATCAACAAATTGACTGATAAGATATCTTCCAGACGAAAGAGTTTGAAGCATTTGACCGTCTTTAATCAAAATCGCATTGTGAGTTTCTGGCACAATAAGTGTCAGTTTTGGATTCAAATTTTCAACAGCATATTTTGAGAATAATTGGTTGTTATCTCCAGTAAAAGTGATAAAATTTTGTTCCACAAAAACCTCTTCTAAAAAATGAAGATAGAACTCTTCAATTTGATTATATCAAAAACAAAATTTAAAAGTCAACGAACAAAAGAAATTAACATAATTTTCTAGCATTTTCTTTGCTAAAAAATGAAGAAAAGTGTTAAAATATAATCGAAAACAAATCATAAAACAAAAACAAAACATTTTGTGAAAAAATTGGAGGACAATAAAATGAAAAAAATTGCAATAATAACAGGTGCTTCATCAGGCATGGGACAAAGGTTTTGCTATGAAATTGACAAACTTGGACTTGACGAAATTTGGGGTGTTGCTATCAATGACGAAGCAACAGAAACCGCTCAACACATGAAAACCCCATTCAAATATATCTCTTTGGATTTGACAAAAGACGAGAGTTTCAAAATTTTGGATGCCGAACTCAAAAAAGAAGGTGTCGCTGTAGAATGGCTTATCAATGCAAGTGGCTATGGAAAATTTGGTCGATATGACGAAATCTCTATTGAAGACCAACTTGGAATGATTGACCTAAACTGCAAAGCACTCACACATCTTACACTTTTGACAATTCCATATATGCCAGCTGGCGGAAGAATTGTTGAGTTTGGTTCTATCGCCGCATTCCAACCTATTCCGTACATCGGCGTTTATGGTGCAAGCAAAGCATATGTGCTTTCATATTCTCGTGCATTGAACAGAGAACTCAAATCAAAAAAAATCAGCGTAACTTGCCTTTGCCCATATTGGACAAAAACAAAATTCTTTGACAGAGCAACAAATACAAATGCAAAACAAAAAGTCATCACAAAGTATGTTGCTATGTATGACCCAGAAAAAGTCATCAAGAGAGCGATGAAAGGAGCAATGAAACGCAAAGATGTTGTTTTATATGGTTTTATTTCAAAAGCACAAACAGCAATGGTAAAACTGTTGCCTCACAAATGGGTTATGTCAATTTGGGAAAGACAACAAAAGTTTAAAAAGACTTACAAAAATAGATAGTTTTTACCAAATTTTACATCAAACATAGTTAATGTAAAAAATAAACAACAAAAAAAAGACATATCTGTTGATATGCCTTTTTTATTTTATCGTCAATTATTCAGCGTTAAGCAATGTGTAGTTTGCAGGATCAATAACAAACTTGTAAAGACGAGCATTTTTTTCTGTTCCATCAAAGCTGATTTCAATAGTAAGAGTTCTTACTGTGTTATCAACTCCTTGGTACAAAAAGTAAGTTGTCTTTTTTGTTTCTTCATTTCCTGAAGAGAAACCACCGTGCTTAATTGTTTCAGTTGCGTTTTCTGTGCCATAGAAGTTTGTGATTTTTGCATAGAAACCTGTGCCATCTGCTTCATTGTAAGCGACTCTATCCAATTCGTTTGATGTGAATCTGATAAGAGCAAAGTGGCATCTGCCATCTGAATAACCAAGAGCGTCTGCTGTAGCTTTGTCATAAGCGACATTACCTTTAAGTGTGTAAACCGCTTCAAAGCCCTTTTCTTCAGATTTTTCCCATGTTGTAGCTGCTACGCTGTATTTCTCGCCTTCAATATTCCCTCCAAAGCTGATGTTGTAGAGTGGTTTTGCACC
>ULPT01033724.1_pt1 | contig 19872 bp, 10 predicted proteins | sample 1953751 | NCBI WGS metagenome assembly ULPT01 (sample SAMEA4835636, study PRJEB28245) | human gut metagenome | biome: gut microbiome; material: fecal sample | place: Denmark | collected 2008 | reverse complement strand
AAGTCATACCAGGAATTCAAACAGCTCCAGCAGGAATGGAAGGAAATCAAGATGGTGCCTGCTGAAAACGCCAACGAGCTTTGGAGAAACTATCAGCTCTACGTGGAACAGTTCTACGACCTGCTGAAGCTCAACAGCGAAGCCCGCGAATATGACTTCAAGAAGAACCTGGAGATAAAGACAAAACTCTGTGAGGCTGCTGAAAAGCTTGCCGACGAAGACGACGTGATAAGCGCATTCCACCAGCTGCAGGAGCTGCACCAGGAATACCGCGAGAGCGGACCTGTGGCAAAGGAGCTGAGAGAGGGCATCTGGGCTCGCTTCAAGGCTGCATCTACAGTGATAAACAAGAAGCACCAGCAGCACTTTGAGGACATACGCGCCAAAGAGGAAGACAACCTCAACAAGAAGACTGAACTCTGCGAGAAGGTGGAGGCTATAGCCAAGGAGGAGAACAAGACTTCTGCCGACTGGGAGAACCACACCAAGCAGATCATCGAGATACAGACAGAATGGAAGACCATCGGATTTGCACCTCAGAAGATGAACGTGAAGATCTTTGAGCGCTTCCGTGCTGCTTGCGATGATTTCTTCGGACGCAAGTCGGCTTACTTCACACAGATGAAGAAGGAATTCACCGAGAACGCCGAGAAGAAGAAGGCTCTCGTGGAGAAGGCACAGGCTCTGAAAGACAGCACTGAATGGAAGGCTACAAGCGACAAACTCATCGCTCTGCAGAAGGAATGGAAAACTATCGGAATGGTACCGAAGAAATACGGCGACCAGTTATGGAATGACTTCCTCGCAGCATGCAACCACTTCTTTGAAGCACGCAACGCCGCCAATGCCGGAGCACGCAACGAGGAGCACGCAAACCTGGACAAGAAGAAAGCCGTGGTGGAAAAACTGAAGGCTCTGCTCGAGAACCCTGTTGACGACACACAGGCTGAGGTTCGCAAACTGACTGAAGAGTATAACAGCATCGGTCACGTGCCATACAAGGAGAAGGACAAGATCTTCAACGAATACCACGAGGTGCTCGACAAGATTTTCAAGGAACTGAACATCTCTACAGCCCGTCGCCGCCTGAACAACTTCAAGACAAACCTGAAGAATGTGGCTAAGCGTGGCGAGGATGCTCTCGACAATGAGCGCACAAGACTGCAGCGCCGTGCCGAACAGATGAAGCAGGAGATACAGACCTATGAGAACAACCTCGGTTTCCTCAACGCTTCAAGCAAGAAGGGCAACAGCCTCATCGACGAGATGAACCGCAAGGTGCAGAAGCTGAAGGACGATCTGGAACTCATCAAGCAGAAGATCAAGGCCATCGACTCTGAAGAGAAATAAAAGAGAAGAATACAAGCTAAATAATATCCCAGCCAAGCACAAACGACTTCGGCTGGGATTTTTTCATGAATTATCCATATTAACTAAATCAATACAACCATGAACAAACTTATATTAGCGACCCTCCTTGGTGCCTATGGCCTTGCAGCACAGGCTCAGGACAACCCGCTATGGATGCGCCACCCGGCAATCTCGCCCGACGGCAAGACTATCGCCTTCTCATACCAAGGCGATATCTTCACCGTTCCGTCAAACGGTGGCACGGCAAAACAGATTACCTCCAATGCGGCTTTCGACTCCTACCCAGTGTGGAGTCCCGACGGCAACCACATCGCCTTCGCCTCTAATCGAGAAGGAAGCATCGATGTGTGGGTAATGGATGCCAACGGCGGCATTCCCAAACGCGTCACTACCAACAGCGGCAACGAATATCCTCTGAGATGGAAAGACAACTATACCATCATGTTCAAGGCTTCTATCATGCCAACAGCCAAGTCTATCATCTTCGCAGGCTCCTACCCTCAGGTATACACTGTAGGAATGGATGGCGGACGTCCGAAACTGTTTTCCGACATCACCATGGATGCCCTCGACATCAACGCCTCCGGAGATGTGATCTACATCGACCGCAAAGGCTATGAGGACGAATGGCGCAAGCACCACCGCTCGCCTATCACTCGCGACGTATGGCTCAAGAGCGGCGACTCGTTAAGGAAGCTGACTACATTCGACGGTGAGGACCGCGACCCGGTATGGGCTTCCGACGGCAAGTCGTTCTATTATCTGAGCGAGCAAAGCGGCACCCTGAATGTTTACCACCGCACTCTCGACGGCAAGGAGACACAGATAACCAATCATGAGAAGAACCCGGTGCGCTTCCTTTCGGCAGCCTCCGACGGCACTTTGTGTTATGGCTACGACGGTGAAATTTATACCGTGCGCAACGGCGGACAGCCACAAAAGACTGCCATCAGGATTGCCGCCGACACCGAGGGGAAGGAGCTTATACGCCAAATCAGAAACTCTGGAGCATACAACATCAAACTGTCGCCAAACGGAAAGGAAATCGGTTTCGTAATGCATGGCGACGTTTATGTGACATCTATAGAATACCGCACCACAAAGCAGATTACAAACACTCCTGAGCAGGAACGCTACATCGACTTCTCGCCCGACGGCCGCACCATCATCTATGATTCGGAACGCAATGGTGTGTGGCAGATCTATGCCACTACAATAAAGAACAAGGATGAGAAGCAGTTCGCTTACGCTACTGAACTCATGGAGGAACGTCTGACACAATCCGACCAGACTTCATTCCAGCCTAAATTCAGTCCCGACGGCAAGCAGATTGCCTTCTGGGAAAACCGTGGAACCCTGCGCGTCATGGATGCCAAAGGCAAGAATGTGAAGACGGCGATGGACGGCAAGTTCGTTTATTCTTACAGCGACGGCGACATCGACTTCACATGGAGCCCCGACAGCAAATGGCTGCTCTCTTCATACATCGGTGTGGGCGGATGGAACAATTCAGACATCGCTTTGGTAAATGCTTCCGGCAACGGCGAAATTCACAACCTCACCGAGAGCGGATACAACGAAAGCAATGCCAAATGGGTGCTCGACGGAAAGGCGATGCTGTTCTACAGCGACCGTGCCGGCTACCGCAGCCATGGCAGCTGGGGCGCTGAATACGATGCCTATCTCATGTTCTTCGACCTTGAAGCCTACGAACGCTACCGCATGAATAAGGAAGAGCGTGCGCTGGCAAAGGAGAACATGACCGAAAAGGAGAAGAAGAAAGAGGAGAAGAAGGAAGAAAAGGAAAAGAAGGAAATGGAGAAACCGGAGGCAAAGGAAATAGAACCTCTGAAATTCGACCTCGAAAACTGTCGTGACCGCATCGTGCGACTCACCGTCACTCCTTCGTTCCTCGGCGACATCCTGCTCGACAAGGATGGCGAGAACATATACTACAATGTGGCGTTTGAGAAAGGCATGGACCTGTGGCACCGCGACCTGATGACCGGAAACACGGAGCTGCTGATAAAGAACGTGGGCAATGGAGAAATGATGTTCGACAAGTCTTATAAGGAAATCTATCTCGCTGCCGACGGAGGCATCAAGAAGGTGACGCCACAGAGCAAAGCCGTGAAGAACATAGAGTTTGAGGCTCAGTTCAACTACCAGCCATACAAGGAGCGCGCATATATGTTCGACCACGTTTGGCGACAGGTGAAAGACAAGTTCTATGACAAGAACATTCATGGAGTTGACTGGGAGGGCTACCGCAAGACTTACGAACGCTTCCTGCCTTATATCAACAACAATCACGACTTCCAGGAGATGCTGAGCGAAATGCTCGGTGAGCTGAACGCTTCGCATACCGGTGCAAGATACTCCGGCTCATGGGCTTCATTGCAGACTGCAAGTCTCGGTCTCTTCTTCGACGAGGACTACACCGGCGACGGACTGAAGATTGCCGAAGTGATAAAGGGCAGCGAAATTGCCTGCAAGCAGACTGACGTGAAGTCCGGATGCATCATAGAGAAGATTGACGGCACGGAAATCAAGGCCGGCATGGACTACTTCCCGCTGCTCGACGGCAAAATCGGCAAACCAGTACGCCTGACAATACGCCCGAAGAGCGGACGCTCATTCGATGTAACGACAAAGGGAATGTCGATGAACGCCGTTGACGACCTGCTCTACAAGCGTTGGGTTGACCGCAACCGCCAGCTGGTAGACAGTCTGTCGGGTGGTCGCCTCGCCTACGTACACGTAAAAGCGATGAACAGCGAGAGCTTCCGCACCGTATACCGCGAGCTTCTGAGCGACAAGAACCGCAACCGTGAGGCAGTCATCGTTGACGACCGTCACAATGGTGGAGGATGGCTGCACGACGACCTGTGTACTCTGCTCAACGGCAAGGAATACCAGAATTTCATGCCACGAGGCAACTATATCGGCCGCGACCCGTTCAACAAATGGACAAAACCTTCGTGTGTGCTCATCTGCGAAGACGACTACAGCAACGGCCACGGATTCCCTATGGTATACAAGACTCTCGGCATCGGCAAGCTCATCGGTACTCCAGTGGCAGGCACAATGACTGCCGTATGGTGGGAGACGATGATCGACAACACCATGGTATTCGGAATTCCGCAGGTGGGATGTATGACTCTCGACGGAAAATATGCAGAGAACACTCAGCTGAACCCTGACATCACCGTATATAACACACCGGAGGATTTCCTCAACGGCAATGACCGACAGCTGAAAGCAGCCATAGAGGAAATGATGAAGCAGATCGGCGAAAAGAAATAAGACTATATCCCCAACGGCAATCAGGCTGCGATAAAAATAGGGGTTAATCATTAGAATAGGAGGAAAAAAGAAATGGTTTTCCTCCTATTTCCTTTTGCCGCAAATCTGTCGGCGGGTACTGCTCCTGAATTTCAACTCAAATCAGTCATCAGGGACTGCAAGCAGTTATAAAATACTACCATTGAACGGTCTAATGACCGTTTTGGGTTCAAGGAAACAGACATGACAAACTTAAATACACATACAACAATGACGAAACGCATTTGCGACTTCATCGCAAAGAATATGGGACTGATAGTACTCGCCATCGGAGTGCTCTCGGTTGTTTTCCCCACCCCGCTCGGCAGCATCGACACGATATGGATAAATCCGCTGTTGGGAGTGGTGATGTTCGGCATGGGACTGACGCTGAACCCTACCGACTTCAGGATTGTGTTCAGCCGACCTAAGGATGTCATCATCGGATGTCTGGCTCAGTTCACCATCATGCCGCTAACGGCATGGCTCCTCACTCGTCTGTTCCAAATGCCTGAGGACTTGGCGCTGGGGGTGATACTCGTCGGCTGCTGTCCCGGCGGCACGGCATCTAACGTGATAACATATCTGGCGAAAGGCGACCTCGCCCTGTCTGTTGGAATGACGGCGACGTCTACCCTGCTCGCCCCTTTCCTCACTCCAATAATAACATGGCTTCTTGCCGGCACCTTTGTACATGTGGATGCCGTGAGCATGTTTTTCTCCATTCTACAGGTTGTCATCCTGCCCATACTTGTGGGCTTCATGATACAACGGTATATGCCTGAGTTTACGAGGCGGGCGGTGGCTTACCTGCCGGCATTCTCGTCGTTGACAATAGTGTTGCTCGTTGGTATCATCGTTGCACACAATGCCGGGAAACTGCTCACCTGCGGACTTCTCGTGATGCTCGTAGTGATGCTCCACAACATCTGCGGACTGACCTTGGGCTACGGCATCGGCAGACTGCTCCGACTGGAGCACAAGAAGTGTGTAGCCATCTCCATAGAGGTGGGTATGCAGAACTCCGGCCTCGCCAGTTCGCTCGCCACCCTTCATTTCGCCGCCTACCCTCTCGCCACTATCCCAGGCGCCGTATTCAGCGTATGGCACAATATCAGCGGAGCGATAATGGCACGGGTATATGGCAGAAACGAGAGATAAGAAACCAAAAGACCGCAAGCTGTTGTAAAGCTATACATTAGAAACGGACTAATGAACGTTGGAGGGCAATGAATGAAAGTGTACAAGGCAACGCTACTGATACGCTAATTGTGAATATACCAGCATTGCAGATATGCACACCAACCTTCATGCGGAGATTATCGTCTCTATTCTCCGCATAACTTGCGGAATATGAAGAAAAAGAGAAAGTTTGCCTTTTCTATTTCCAACAACCTAAACACTATTTCACCTTTTCAACGTTCAATAGTCCCTTACCCATATCATCCAACTCTATGGCAAGAGCTATAACTTCACGCTTATCTGTTTTGAAAGGCTCTGTATATCGTCGTTCTTTTATCTGCCTTGCGGCTGCCTCTATTCCTCCATTATTTTTCAATTTCAATTCCATCACATAAATATGATTGGCAGTTGTACAGAGTATGTCTATTCTTCCCGTAGAAAGCATGTGTTCAACCTCCACACGGAAACCAATAGCATTAAGAATGGTGCTAAGGATAAGGCGATAACGTTCCTCCATATCCATCGATTCAAGTTTCTTGTTACTATAAGGAACATCAGCGACAAGCGCTTTCATTATTTTTTCAATATCCTCTATATTCCCATTCTCCATACTAACGTATAACCTGGCTTGCATAGATTGCGTAGCACCTGTCTTACGAAGCGTCAATGCTGGAAGTACAGTGTCGTATAGTGCCTGTCTTACTTCTTCGTTTGGAAATCCAAGATGGTAAGCCATACCCTCAACGGACTTTATGGTCAAATAACCGGACTGATAAAGAAACAGTTCGGGACCACCTCCCGTAACGTCAGAAGTCTCAAGAGTATTGCGTAACACCAGACAGTCATCATAGTCAGATAGCCTCACCTCCATATCATCTACAAATTTCGGCAACAACGATGTAGCTCCTGATGAAGCCCAGAAATTACTCAATTCTTGTGTATTAAGAGCATTGATAAGACTAAAAGGATTATACATGTCTGTCATATTGCGCCGACTGAAATGATAACCATCATAATAGTTCTTCAGCTGTTCATGGGTTTCTTCCAAAGTCCACCCATTCACTTGCCCCATCATTTCCAGCTCTGGCAAGAAATTGTCAGATATCTCCTTGTCTGTAATACCACATATCTCTGCATACTCAGGAAGAAAACTTATATTTGTAAGATTGTTAAGGACTGAGAACAGGGATATCTGAGTAAACTTTGTTATTCCAGTGATGAAAACAAAGCGTTCGTATTGGTCAGCAGACTTCAATATCGCAAAGACCTCACGATATATGTCTGTACATTTCTCGTGTTCTGCGGTTTTCCATGAATGTTGCAGAGGCGAGTCATATTCATCAATAAGTATACACACCTGTGCCCCACTTTTTTCATAAGCTTTTTTTATAATCGTGTCAAAGCGGACAGCCAGCGATACCTGCTCTCTGTAAGAAATGTCGTATTCATATTCATATTGCATGAAAACGTTGCTGAGATAAGAGCGCAGACTATTCTTTGTAGCTCCAGCACCGCTCATATCAAGGCGAATGACAGGAAAATGCGACCATTCTTTTTCAAGTTCCATAATTTTCAACCCTTCAAAAAGTTCTCTACGTCCCTCAAGATAAGCCTGCAATGTATCAACAAGTACTGACTTGCCAAAACGACGTGGCCGGCTCAAGTAATTATACTTTCCGCCACGATTCGTCAAGTTCCATATCATTGATGTCTTGTCGACATATTTATAGCCTTTCTCTCTTATCTCCTTGAAAGACTGAATGCCTGCCGGCAACTTGCTGCGCTCACTGTTTACCATATCTTCACCTTAAATAAATAATAGTCCGTGTAAAATTAAACATTTTCCATGAACTGGCAAAGAAAAACGCTACAATATCACAAAATAGCAGAAACGGGAAAACATTACAAAAGCCTTCATCACGCGTCCTCATTATATAACTAAAACGAGGAAACTACTCTAATGATGATCATCATATCGAAAAAGAGATTGGCAGCGGCGATTGCGATGCTTTGTGCTCTGATTCCCACCGCACAGGGCAATGCTGCAAACAAGACAAAGACAGACTACAAGCCCCAGGACTATGTGTGGACCTCACAGAGCGAGAACTCCGCTGGGTCGATGCCCTGCGGCGGACACGATGTGGGGATGAACGTGTGGGTGGAGAACGGCGATGTGTTGTTCTATCTGTCGAAGAGCGGGATGCTCGACGAGAACAATACCCTGCTCAAAGCAGGACGCTTCCGCTTGAAAATCGACGGACAGCCGTTCTGCGGCAACAGTTTCGAACAAAGGCTATCACTCGACGACGGCGCCATATATATCAAAGGCGACGGGACAAAGATAAGAATCTGGGCGGATGTGTATCAGCCGAAAGTGTTCGTGGAAATCATTTCCGCACAAAAGCGAAACGCCACACTTAGCTATGAGTCGTGGAGATACAAAGACAGACTGGTCACCAAGGCGGAATGCCAGCAGGGATCATACAAATGGAACATACCGAAAGACTGCACCACCTTTGCCGACTCCATAAAAGCAGGAAAGAGCACGCTGAACTTCTGGCACACAAACCGCAACAACACCGTATTCGACTATACCGTGGAGAGGGAAGGACTATCGGAAATAAAGGATGAACTATATAATCCTATCGGCGGACTGAAATTCGGCGGAAACATCACGATGCCCGGCTTCAAGTTCACCGGCACGTCTACCGGCACCTATGCCTCCACAGATTTCAAGGCATGGAACTATACCGCCACAGATATCAGACAAGCCACCGTCAGCATCGACCTTTATACCGGAGATACGACAGTCAAGCCCCTGTCGGCAACGAAATCAAAGACACAGAGCGCAAAGTGGTGGCACCAGTTCTGGCAGCGCAGCCATATCATTGCCGAAGGCGAAGCTGCACGCATGGCTCGCAACTACGAACTCTTCCGCTACATGCTGGGCTGCAATGCCTACAGCGAATATCCCACGAAATTCAACGGTTCGCTATTCACCTTCGACCCCGTCTTCGCCGACCCGAAATGCCCCTTCACTCCCGACTTCCGCAAATGGGGCGGCGGCACCATGACGGCACAGAACCAACGTCTCGTATACTGGCCCATGCTCAAGAGCGGCGACACGGACATGATGGCGGCACAGTTTGACACATATCTGCGGATGCTGCCAAACGCCCCACGGCGCACCCGTTTCTATTGGGGACACGACGGAGCATCGTTCGCCGAGCAGATAGAGAACTGCGGACTGCCCAACCCCACAGAATACGGCAAGCACAAACCCGGCGACGACCCGGGAATGGAACGCAACGCATGGCTGGAATACCAATGGGACACAGCATTGGAGTTCTGCTCGATGATGATGCTGGCGCATGAATACAGCGGCATGGACATCACGAAATATGAACCAATAATACGACAGACACTCACTTTCTTCGACGAGCACTACCAGTATATAGCCCGTAAGCTCGGGGTGAAACCTCTCACGGGCGACGGCAAACTGATGTTATACCCATCTTCGGGCTGCGAGACCTACAAGATGGCATACAACCCGTCGAGCGTCGTGGCCGCCCTGCAGACAGTCGCCCGACAATGGACTGAATACAAGGGCGACAGCCTCAACGGCATCATGAAGCGCATTCCCGAAATACCGCTACACACCATCAGCGGCGACACCTGCATCGCCCCGGCTATAGTATGGGCAAGGATACAGAACATTGAGACACCTCAGCTATATCCCGTATTTCCATGGAGGATATACTGCATGGGCAGAGACAATCTGAATATCGGTCGTAACACATATATGAAAGATCCTCACGCTGTGGAGATGAGAGCCACCAAGGGATGGAAACAGGACAATATCTGGGCTGCCTGTCTGGGACTGACTGACGAGGCATTACGCCTGAACAGAGAGAAGCTCGCCGACGGACCTTACCGCTTTCCTGCCTTCTGGGATCCCGGCTACGACTGGGCTCCCGACTGCAACAAGGGCGGAGCGTCGATGATTGGACTGCAGGAAATGCTGCTACAGGAGAAGCCGGACGGCGAACTGCTGTTCTTCCCGGCATGGCCACGAGACATAAACGCCAGATTCAGACTGAAAGCCACTGGTGGGCGCACCGTAGAGGCTGAAATCAGAAACGGGAAGATTGAGAACAAAAAAGTATGGAAAGATTGAATAATCCAAGATAAATGAGAAAGACCACTATAGCAACACTTCTGGCATTGGTAGCCCTTTCGGCAGAAGCCAAGATAACGATAACCGGAACATCATGCAACTATCAAAGGGAACTGGCAGTCAGCCAGGGCGATGTAAGATTCGGTTGGAAGATGACGTCAGATGCCGTCAACGACCGTCAGAAAGCCTATCAGATAATCATCACCGAGAGCGTTACGGGCAAGACCGTATATGACTCCGGCAAAAGGAAATCTGCTGAAAGCCAGAACATCACCACACCTGATTTGCCGGCAAACAGACACGGATACGAATGGCAGGTGAGGGTATGGGACAAAGACGGGAAGCCTTCGGAATGGAGCGCAAAACAGAAAATACGCATCGCTCCAGCTTCTGCCGACCTGTCTGCCGGCGGTATCTCTCCAAGATGGATTGGCGCCATAACCAAAGCCGACGCCCGTCTGCCGGAGGGCAGATTCTCTAATGCGGAATTCAAGAAAGACTATTTCAAGGAGAAATGGAACGCCGTAGACTCTCTTTCGGCAAGGAGCATAATCATGAGGAAGGGATTCTCCAACGACGGCAGGACGGTGACAGATGCCGTGGCATACGTCAGCGGCATGGGCCACTACGAGATGCGCATCAACGGCAAGAAGGTGGGCGACAGCGAATTTGCACCGCTATGGAGCGAATACTCCAAGACCGTATACTACAATACCTACGACGTGACTTCACTGCTCACCGGAGGTCACAATGCCATAAGCCTTCTGCTCGGCAACGGATTCTTCAACGTGCAGCGTGGCAACAGATACAGCAAGCTGATGACCAGCTTCGGTGCGCCGCAGATGATACTGCGACTGGAGATAAACTACAGCGACGGCACAAGTCAGACGATTGTCAGCGACGGGTCGTGGAAATATGCCCTCAGCCCCATTACCTTCAACAGTATCTACGGCGGAGAATCGTTCGACGCCAGACTGACACAGAGTGGGTTCGACCTCGCCCACTTCGACGACACGGAATGGAAAGACGCCGTGCTGACGGAGGGAACGGACGGAAAACTCATTCCCCAGACGGCACCGCCTGTGAAGATTATGGAGCGCTTCGCCATCAAGGAGTGGCATTATCTGCCTGCCGACTCCGTAGCACCGGCATCGGCAAAGACCAAGCGCAGCGTCTCTCCTCACACCTTCATTGCTGACATGGGACAGAACCTGGCGGGATTTCCTGAAATCAGAGTGAAGGGAAGACCTGGACAGAAAGTGACAATGCTCGTGTCGGAGAATCTGAACAGGCAGGGTGTGTGCGACCAGCGACAGACGGGCCGCCAGCATTACTACGAATATACCATCGGCAGCGACACCACAGAGACATGGCATCCGCACTTCTCTTATTATGGTTTCAGATACATACAGGTGGAGGATGCCGTGCTCGAGGGCGAACCTAATCCCGACAACCTGCCGGTGATTGCCGACCTCAAGAGCTGCTTCATATACAACTCTGCCGAAGAGGGTTCAGAGTTCGAATGTTCCAACCCGCTGTTCACACAGACCCACCGTCTGATAGAGCGTGCCGAAAGGAGCAATATGCAGGGTGTGCTGACGGACTGTCCGCACCGCGAAAAACTGGGATGGCTGGAGCAGGACCACCTCGTGGGACCAAGTCTCTTCTACAACTACGACATGACGACGCTGACCCCGAAGATAATACGCGACATCACGGATACGCAGAAGACTGATGGAATGGTGCCTACCACGGCACCGCAATATGTGTCGTTCGGAAACCTCTTCGACGACTCACCTGAATGGGGAAGCACTCTGCTGATAATGCCGTTCATGTATTATGAGCAGTATGGCGACAACTCCATCATCACCAGCAACTACGAGGCCATGCGCCGCTATGTGGACTATCTCACGGGGCGCGCTAAAGACGGCATCGTGAGCCACGGACTGGGCGACTGGTACGACGTGGTGGAGGGCAAGGCCGGATTCTGCCATAACACACCGATACCACTCGTTGCCTCGGCTCACTATATCCTCGACCTGCAGCTGCTGACAAAGGCTGCCAGGATGACAGGAAGCAAGGCTGACGTGGAAAAATACTCCAAGATACGCGACTATGCCGTGGAAGCATTCAACCGGGAATTCTATAAGGCTGACTCCTGCTATTATGGTTCCGGCAGCCAGACATCAAACGCCCTGCCGCTCTTCCTCGGCATAACGGGAAAGAACCAAGCGGCGGTGCTGCAGTCGCTGATTTCTGATATTGAGAAGCACGGCAACAGATTGACGACCGGCGATGTGGGCAACAGATACCTGTTCATGACACTGGCTGCCAACGGCAAGGACGAACTGCTATACAAGATGCTCAACCACTACGACACTCCTGGTTATGGTTTCCAGATAAAACAGGGAGCCACGACGCTCACAGAACAATGGGACCCTCGCCAGGGATCATCATGGAACCACTTCATGATGGGACAGATTGACGAATGGCTGTTCAAGAAGATTGCCGGCATACGCAACATGCCTGGCACCAACGGCATGCGCCACCTGCTTATCTCCCCCACTCTGCCCGGCGACCTGACATACGTGAAGGCTCACACCACGACGCTCTACGGCAAGGTTTCCGTATACTGCTCTACCGACACCATCACCGTAGAAATCCCCGTAGGCTGCGACGCCACCATACAGCTCGCCAACGGATTCAAGAAGAAGGTGGGCAGCGGCAAGCATTCGTTCGGATTATAATATAGATAGACTATTGAAAATGGGACAGTAGTGACAGACGGATTGGAGATTTTCCAGTCAGTAATTAGAAAATGTCTAACTCATCAACTGCATCAAAAAACTGACGGAACCGGATGTCTCCAGGGAAAGGAGAAACATCTGGTTCCGTCATTATTTTTGCCTGTCTGACGAAAGGGGCCCAACAGGGAGCGTAAACTCCACCGTCAGTAAAACGTAACAATAAAAAATAATTAAAAAATTAAATATCGTCAGAAGCATATAATTTGGATAGCAGACCCGGTTTCCTATCGAAGAACTTGTCGATGCGGAAGAACCGTATTCCACTTTGTCGCTGCGTCCTCAAGAGAATCATGCGCAAGCACGATACACTCCAGCCAACTCATGCGACAAATGTTCCGAACAGACCACGGAGCTGCTTTGCATCCATTTGACTCTGAAAGAATGTCCACAGCCAACGCTGCTTCTACACTCTTCAGACATACTGCCACGACAGGCGGGGTCCCTGGCGCGCCTGAAGAAACTCTTGCCTGCGAGATGGGAATAATGGCCGTCAGAAATATTTTCTTCGGGCAGCATCATCTTCAAACCGCAGATCCGCAGCACCTTCTTATAGAAGACACTGAGAATTTCTCCTGCTAAACCTCGCGACAAAGCACTCGGTCTTAGCAAAATTAAGGTTTTTTCTAATGCCATAGATTTAAAGTTTACTAGAATTAAAGTTATATCTATATTTTATATACTAAATTAAGATACTAAGTCATTCGGGGTGTAAAGGTAAGAAAAATTATCCAAACAATATCGTTTATAGAACAAAAATGCCTCTGTTAGCGAAAAAAAACATATATTTGCAGTATTCCATGCCGTAAGACAAGGCATAAATACGGTATCACACACAGTAAGCTGCCAACTCCGAAGAACGAAAGGAAACGCCAGACAGGAGCTTTCACTACGGCAGCAAGACAACCCCCAAACGGTCATTAGACCGTTAAGGTATATTTTTAATAACTGCTTGCAGTCCCTAATGACCGATTTAGGATAAAAGAACTTCACGACAATATGAAAGACAATCACAGTTTTCCCAACAGAAGACCATCCACCATCACTACGGCAGCTACGTTTGTTGCCATTTGCCTCGCCACTGGATTTGCCTATGCAAAGCAGACAACAAACCTGACGGACGACGCACGACAGACAACATCCGTAGAAACGACAAACCTGACTGACGGCAACCAACAGAAGGCATCCGTAACGGAAAAAGACCAAAGACCAGGAGGAGAGAGAACAGTCCTGAAGAACTGGGAGGCCGGCAAGACGATAAGCAGTTTGACGCTGCGAGGCTACGACCTGAATAAATGTTTCATGAGCGAGCCCATTCCAGACCGCGTTTTCGAGAGGATGCAGGGCAAATCGTATAAGAAAGGCTGCACGGTGAGCCGTGAGTCGCTGCGCTACGTGAAGGTGCTGCATTGGAACGACAAGGGCAAGATTTGCCTGGGAGAGCTGGTGTGCCACAAGAGCATCGTCAACGACTTGGTGGAAATCTTCGAGACACTCTTCGCCAAGAAATATCCCATAGAGAGGATGGTGCTCATAGACAACTATGACGCTGACGACCTGAAGTCGATGGAGGCAAACAACACGTCGTGTTTCAATTTCAGATATGTGGCCGGCACGAAGGTGCCTTCAAACCACAGCTACGGCAAGGCTATCGACCTGAACCCTCTGTATAATCCATACGTGAGGAAGGGGGCGAACGGGAAGATAACGGTAAGTCCTCTGAGCGCACGGCGATATGCCGACCGCTCAAAGGACTTCAAATATAAGATTGACCGCAACGACCTTGCCTACAAGGAATTCAGGAAGCGTGGCTTCACATGGGGAGGCGGATGGAAGCGGTCGCAGGATTACCAGCATTTCGAAAAGAAATAGTCTGAAAGACTAAGGGCAAGCAGCATGAAAGTATGTGGTGTACTTTATCTCGCTCACGAGAATCTCCTTAGGGTCTTTCTTCTGATGTGTGAGTTTGAAGAGTTTGTTGACAAATGCCTGTTATTCAGATATTATTTGTACCTTTGCATCGCAGCCGGATGATGCAGGAACATCGCCACGAAGCTATATATACTTATATAATGAAACCATATATATAATTTATAATAAGGTGTGGCATCCAACCCAGACTGCAACGAAACAATACGACTTATAACAGCGCATATATATATGACAACAAGAAAAACAATAATGCTTGCCGCTGCTGCATTGGCTCTGTCGGCATGTCAGGAGAGTCTGGAAGACCGTGCGGCAAGGGAGGCGAAGGAATACACGGAGAAGAACTGCCCCGTGCAGATCAACGAGGCGATAGTGACCGACAGCATGACGTTTGACAAACAGACGCTCACGCTACACTACTATCTCTCGGTGAAGGGACCTGCCGACACCACGGCAATAGCAAACTCTGAAATCAAGGAGGATATGATTAAGGCACTGCGTGGCACCACTTCGGTGAGGCCATACAAAGAGACTGGCTACAACTTCATGTATACCTTCCACTCAACAAAGCATCCGGGAAAGAAACTCTTCGAGATAACCATCACGAAAAACGACTACAAACAATAGGAACGCGGAGACAGCATCCGTAAGGAAATAACACACATATAAACAATAAATACATCAAGAAAATGGCAAAACTGATCATCAACAACTACGACGAGTTCGCTGCCTATCTGGGCAAGAACCTCGGAACTTCTGACTATGTGGAGCTCTCTCAGGAGCGCATCAACATGTTTGCCGACGCTACGCTCGACCATCAGTGGATTCATGTGGACACGGAGAAAGCAAAGGAGGAGAGTCCATATAAGACAACCATCGCCCACGGCTATCTCACTCTATCCATGCTTCCATATCTCTGGAACCAGATCATCGAGGTGAACAACCTGAAGATGATGGTGAACTACGGTATGGACAAGATGAAATTCGGACAGGCAGTGAAGTCTGGCGAGAGCATCCGCCTCGTGACCGACCTGCAGTCTATCGCCAACCTGCGCGGTGTGACAAAGGCTGAAATCAAATTCCGTATCGAAATCAAGGAGACTGGCAAGAAGGCTCTCGAAGGCGTTGCCACATTCTTGTATTACTTTGAGTAATACGAAAGAGAAACGAAACAGAACAACACAGAACAAGCCCTGACTACCGGGATGATTGAGAAAGTGTCTCAATATGCGGTGGTCAGGGCTTGGTGTTTATTGGCGCTTTATCCCAAATCGGTCATTAGGTCGTTTGGGGGTTATCTATAAATTACCAATGGAGGGTTAATACCACTCCACGGCGTTGCTGTAACCGCTGCGCTTGTCATATTTCAGAGCGTCGGTCAGCGTTGCGGCGTTGCAACGGAAGGAGAAGTTGTATGACGTGTATGGCGCCAGCACCACGGAGCAGCTCATGCTGAAACAGTGGAGGTCGCGCTGCAGCGAAGCGGTGGTCATTGACATGTCGTGCTCCTCGAAGTCGTAGCCGGAAGAGAAGCTGATGTTCCATCCGTCGCTGATGCGTATGTTTCCGCTGAAGTTCAGGGTCTGGGTGAACTTGTACGGATAGCGCATAGTCTTGGTGTTGAACTTGCCGGCGGTGTTCTCCCTCATCGTGATGCCATAGCCGAAGGTTATCGACCACGGCATGGAGAACTTCATATATCCGTTCTCGTCGGTCTCGGCTCGGCTGGTCTGCTTCTTGGCACCGTTCTGCGCCTTCATCATGTCGTCGTCCACGTTGGTCTCCACTCCCGTGTCGTCGTCATCGTCGCCCGTTTTCTTCTTGTCCTTGTCCTCATCCTTGCCTCCGCCGAAGAGTTTTCTGATCTTTTCGGGATTCAGGGTATATGAGATGTTCTGCGACATTCCCTGGAAGCGTCCGAAGCGTCCCTTGCCCCACTCCGTGTGGTTGCCCACGTACGGCCGGCCGTTGGCATCGAGCTCATAGGCATAGGTGGCAAATACGGCGGTCATGTTGAACGTATAGTTCTTCCACCACTTCAGTCGGATGTTCATCGTCAGGTCGCTCCACTTCTTCTCTTTCGCCGCCATATTATACGACATGTTGGCTCCCAACTCGTCGATGATGCTCAGTTTCTTGAATCCCGTGGAGTCTTTGTCTGACTTCACCTTCATCTCGATGTTGTTTGAGAGCGACATGGCGATGCTTCCCGTCCTGCCCTTTCCCGGCACTCCGAAGAGCGAACCTGAGAATGGCGAATACTGTTCGAGCGTCACGTTGCCCTGAGCGTCGGTCTTCTGATAGGTTTCGTAATATCCGTATCGGCTTGAACTGAAGTCTGGAGCGTAGTTGTATGACACCTGTGGCGTGATGACGTGGCGTATGGCCTGTATCTTGTCGCCGAAGATTTTCTTGTTCGGCACCCAGAATCCATAGAGCTTCGTTGATGCGCTCACGCTCATCGACCAGTTGTAGACGTTGTAGAATCCGTAGGTGGTATCCCTCACGGCGGTCTGGCTCTGCTCGTCCCAGCTCTGCATCACCTTGTTGGTATACATGCGGTCGGTGAAGTTTATCGACGGGTTGATGTTGATATAGTTGAAGAGCGTGAAGTTGGCATTGATAGGAATGCTGTGCTGCATGCCGTTGCGCCAGTCTTTCACGAGGTTCGACTTCATTATCATGTCCTCCTTCGTGTCGATGGAGTTTCTGAGACTACCGGTATAGCTCATCGAGATCTTCTCATACCAGCGCTCCTTGCCCACCATGCGCTTGCGCTTGAACGGATAGAAGCGGCTCACCGAGATGTTGAGGTCTGGCAGCGTGATTGCCACGGTAGAGTCTCTCATGTTCTGGCTGAGGTTAGTGGATCCGCTTATCGTCATGCCCAGACTTGAGAATGTGGTGCTCCAGCTCACGGATGATGTTCTCGTGCTCTGTGTCATCGACTGCGGGTTATACATGCTGTTCAGATTGTTGCGCTCATAGCTCGACGTGGCGAAGTTGACACTCGCCGAGAGTGTGCTGAAGGGGTTTGCCTTGGGGTCCTGACGGTGGTTCCACTGTATCTTGAAACTCTCCTGCTCTGTGAAGTCGGGCATGCCCTTGTCGCCGTTCTTGGTGTCCTGATAGCTGAAGTAGAAGCTGCCGCTGTATTTGTATCTCTTGCGGTAGTTGCTTGCCGCCGACACTCCCCATGAGCCCTTGGTATATATCTCGCCGAGGAGCTTCAGATCCCATTTGTCGCTCATGGCGAAATAGTATCCTCCGTCTTTCAGATAGAATCCGCGGGCGCTCTCATCACCATACGACGGCATTATGAATCCGCTGGAATAGCTCTTGGTGAATGGAAAGAAGCCATAGGGGATGGCGAGAGGCAGCGGCACATCTGCCACCACGAGGTATGCCGGACCGAACACCACGTCCTTGCCGGGGCGCACCTTGGCCCTCGACAGGGCGATATAGAAGTCGGGATGCTCGGCGTCGCAGGTGGTATAGCGGCCGTGCTCCAGAAAAAGCTCGCCTTTCTCGTTGCGCTTGGAGCGCTGACTGGTGAGGAATCCGTCTTCCTGGGCGGTGTATACATTATTGATGAAGCCTTTCTTCGTCTTGAAGTTGAAGGCTATAGTGTCGCTGTCATACTGTGTGTCGCCCATCTTGAACACTGGTCGTCCCTGCAGATCTCCGATAGTGTCTTTCACTCCTGTGGCTCGCACAAGACTGCTGTCCATGTTCATCGTGATGTCGGCACTCGAGAGGTCCATGTTCTGATACACCACGTTTGAACTGCCATAGAGGAAGGCGAGTTTGTCGGATGCTCTGTAGACCATGGAGTCTTGGGCAGAGAATTTCACTGGCGCGTCTACGCCTGTAGACTTTGCCCTGTTCATGCTGTCGAGACGGATGGAGTCGTCCACCATCTTGTTGTGTTTGTAGATTGCGAGCTGCATGGAGTCCATGAGCGTAGTGTCCGGCTCGCCGGATGCGGAGTCAGACAATAGTGTGTCGGGTCCCAGCGTGTCGGCAAGGACTGTAGAGTCTTTTGTTTCAGCATGCTTTTTGTCTTTTCTCATCAGCGGCGTCTCGGCGCCTGCCAATATAAAGAGAAAGGCGAAAAGCAATAAGAATATAGTGGATTTCTTTCTCACCTTATCGTATATGCGATGTCGTCTTAGTTAATAAACCGGTTGTCGTAATTCCCACAGGAATGAATACAGAATGCAAAATTACTCTTTTTACGCATAATATCGCTTATCCGCCTGACCTTTTATGCTTTATTTAACGTTTGGTGACGGTAAAATAATAACTTGGACGATTTTTTTGAGCCGTATACACAAAGAATTGCGGATGCGCCTACATAGTATCATTATCCGCTGCCGTCAAGCTACTAAAATGCTATAGACTAAAGACTTAACACGATGATACTTTTCTGGATATTTTACAGAAAAGTATCATAAAAGTATCATAGAAGTATCATGCCTTTCGGCATCCCATATTTCCCCCCACGCCAGGGGGAAGACATCCCCACATTAGGGGGTTCTGTTCCCCACGGCGTGGGGGAAATCAGAGGTCAATATTTCATGAATTACAAGTCTATGATTCATCCAGTACAAGTCTATGTTTCATCCATGATTACTGCGTTGCATATATAATACAAACTAAATCCACATTCTGTTGTAAAAGCAAATCCAAACAAGCCTACAGACCGATTTAGGTTAAAATGAAATATGGTTATTGCGACATGCACTTATTTGGGCAGCCGCCTGGCATCAATTCTGCCCATCAGGGGCAAGCAGCTTACTCACCAAGGGCAAGCACCTTGCCCATGTTGGGCACGCTGCTTGCCCAAAACAATTGAATTTACTTCCACACGCTTCCATTTGTATACTTGACAGCAATACCAACAAGGCAATTGGCATAAACAAAAGGTTACATAACCGAAGTTTCTTTATCTTTTCCATTTTACCACAATGCAATCTTTCCTGCAACACCCAAATCAAGGGTTGCCGTTGCAATGCCCAATGCTTGGAATACACGACTCATGGTTGGCAATGTGATAACACTTGTACCTTTCTCCAACTTTGA
>ULPT01032409.1_pt1 | contig 20310 bp, 18 predicted proteins | sample 1953751 | NCBI WGS metagenome assembly ULPT01 (sample SAMEA4835636, study PRJEB28245) | human gut metagenome | biome: gut microbiome; material: fecal sample | place: Denmark | collected 2008 | reverse complement strand
TCCGAGTGGCTGAAGGAGGCTGCCTCGAAAACAGTTGACCGCCCTAAAGCGGTTCGCAGGTTCGAATCCTGCCGCTTCCGCTCCTGTAAGGGGTTGGCTAAAGTTTTAGCCGACCCCTTTTGCATTTTCACCCCTCTACTCCATCAATGCCGCTCTGCCCCAACCATACAGACCAAAGAAAAAATATTTCCACAAGTTCGGCAGAAGCGGCTGCATTTAGACAATAAAATCCTATCTTTGAAGATTGCCACACGCTCTGCAAATGCAATGAAAGGTCATCTTCCATACGCGATTTCACTTCTTTTCACTATATTTGCAGAATGAAATAAAATGAAAACAAATAAACTCATTTATTATGACAAATGTTGAGGAATTGAAAAAAATCGCATCTCAGGTAAGGCGAGACATCGTAAGAATGGTTGCCGGAGCACAATCCGGACACCCGGGAGGCTCATTGAGCAGCACCGACATTCTTACAGACCTCTATTTCAATGAGATGAAGATCAACCCGTCAGACTGGAAAAGAGACGGAAAGAATGAGGACATCTTCATCCTTTCAGCAGGACACATCACCCCTGTCTATTATTCCATTCTTGCACGCCGCGGATACTTCCCGGTAGCAGAACTCGCTACATTCAGACAGTTCGGCAGCAGACTTCAGGGCCATCCTTCAGTAGAAAAAGGACTTCCTGGCATTACCCAGGCTTCAGGTTCTTTGGGACAGGGACTTTCTGCAGCAGCCGGTGCAGCTCTCGGAAAGAAACTTGACGGCGAGAACAATTTCGTCTATGTCCTGTGCGGCGACGGTGAGAGCGAGGAAGGACAGATCTGGGAGGCCGGAATGTTCGCTGTCCACCACAAACTGGACAACCTTATCGCCATGACCGACTGGAACGGCCAGCAGATCGACGGCACTGTTGCTTCTGTCGCAGGCGAAGGCGACCTTGAAGAGAAATGGAAAGCTTTCGGATGGAACACCATCGTAGCTGACGGACACGATTTCGAGGCTATCGCAGATGCATTCGCAAAGGCGAAGGCAAACAAGGGATGCCCTACTATGATTCTGTTCAAGACCGACATGGGCCACGGCATTGACTTTATGGCAGGCACTTGCAAGTGGCACGGAAAGGCTCCTTCACAGGAACAGTGCGAAGCAGCACTTTCTCAGCTCGAAGAGACTCTTGGAGACTATTAACATTAACTGATTTCTATTATGACAAAATATACAGATACAGGAAAGAAAGACACCAGAAGCGGTTTTGGCGCAGGTCTGTATGAGGCTGGAAAAGCAGACTCCAGAGTTGTAGCTCTCACAGCCGACCTCAAGGGCTCCCTCAAGATGGACGCTTTTGCCAATGATTTCCCTGAGAGATTCATCCAGTGCGGTATCGCCGAAGCCAATATGATCGGCGCTGCTGCCGGACTTGCAATTACAGGCAAGATTCCTTTCGCAGGCTCTTTCGCAGAGTTCGTTACAGGCCGAGTTTACGACCAGATCCGTCAGGAAGTCGCTTATGGTGAGACCAATGTGAAGATTGCAGCATCCCATGCCGGCATCACACTTGGAGAGGACGGCGCGACACACCAGACAATGGAAGACATTGCCCTTATGCGCGCACTCCCGGGCATGGTGGTCCTGAATCCTTGCGACTACAACCAGACAAAGGCTGCCACCATCGCCGCAGCCAAATACAACGGCCCTGTTTACCTTCGTTTCGGACGTCCGTCCGTTCCTAACTTCACACCGGCCGACGCTCCGTTCGAAATCGGCAAGGCCTATGTCATGAATGAAGGCAAAGACGTGACTATCATCGCTACAGGCCACTTGGTATGGGAATCGCTTCAGGCTGCTGAACTCCTTGAGAGCGAAGGCATCTGCGCAGAAGTCATTGACATCGCCACCATCAAACCTCTCGATGAGGCTGCTGTGGTAGCTTCTGTCCTCAAGACAAAGGCTGTGGTAGTGGCTGAGGAACACAATATGGCTGGCGGACTTGGCGAACTGATCGCCGGAGTTCTCGCAGCAAAGGCACCGGCTCCGATGGAATTCATAAATGGCGGAGACCGTTTCGGAGAGTCCGGAACACCTGCCAAGCTTATGGCTTCCTACGGACTTGATGCTGAGCATATTGCCGAGGCAGCAAGAAAGGCTATCTTCCGTAAATAATCCTCCTGACCGGAAGACATCGGGCATTGATGCAGGATGACGAAATAATCCGGCTGTACCGCAGCGGTGACAGGGAAAGGGCATTTTCAGAGATAGTCAAAGCCTATAGTGAGCGACTTTTCTGGTATGTCCGCCGCTTCGTGTGCTGCCACGAAGATGCCGATGATCTGATTCAGGAGATATTTATAAAAGTGTGGGCCGCACTTCCTTCTTTAAGGGAGGAGGCGCGGCTTTATACGTGGATATACAGGATTGCCACCAATGAGACGCTGAACTTTCTGCGGAAACAGAAAGTCAGGGCAGCATTGACCTTCAAGAGCATTGACTCGGAAATGGAACGGAAAATCGACGAAGACCCTTATTTCAACGGCGACGCAGCGCAGAGGGCTCTTATGAAAGCCGTGCAGAAACTGCCCGAGAAACAGCGTATCGTATTTTCACTCAGGTATTTCGAGGACATGAAATATGAGGATATCGCCAAACTTACCGGCACCACGGTCGGTGCACTGAAGGCTTCTTACCACATCGCATACGAAAAAATCAAGGAGCAACTTGACTTTTCGTTATGAGACGTGTCTAATGAGTAACATGAAAATAATAAGTTGCCTCAGATTAAGAGAAGATTTTCGAGGATAGATCTGTTTTAGAAGAAGGAGTGTGCCGGTGGCACATGACTGATGAGAAAAAAGATATAGACCGAAAAGATTCCTTAAGATGATGCAGGTTATTTTTTGAAGGTTACTAAATATGGACCGAAAAATAACAGTGTCTATGAAACAGAAAACAAATCCATACAGTACTCCGGAAGGATACTTTGAGCACTTGGAGACCAAGCTTTCAGCTATCCCCGAGCAGATGTCCGGTGTCTCCACGATGGACAGGATCAAACCATATCTGGCTCTTGCTGCAGCGTTTCTTTTCATTGTCACTTGCGGAACAGCCCTCCTCAGAAAGACAGTCGGCACCCTGGACGACCAGGACATTTCCACATTGGACAAGATACAGCTCGCCGACATGGTGCCGGTAACAGAGCCGGACCTTATCTACCAGACAGCTGAAACAGAAGAACTTACAACAGCAGACATAACTGCCTACCTGATATATTCCGGAACAACCTTAGAACACATCGAATATTATGAGCAGAATGAATAGTTTTATGACAATCCTGGTAGCGGCGCTGTTTACATTGACAGGAACCGCTTCCTTCGCGGACAACTCGAACAAATGCGATTGGCAGGAAAAGATGAAAACCGAGAAAATCGCGTTTCTGACGTCAGCGATGGACCTCACCCCTGCTGAAGCCGAGAAGTTCTGGCCTGTTTACAACGACATGGAGAACGAGCGCAGGGCCTCATTCAAGAAAAACATGGTGGCATTCAAGGCATTGGACGAAGGCCTGAAAGCCGGACTGCCGGAAAAGGAAATATCGGTATTGGTCAATAATTATGTCAATGCCATTAAACTTTCCAGAGCAGTGGAGGCCAAGTACACGCCTTCTTTCCTGAAAATCCTGTCAGCCGAGAAAGTAGGAAAAATGTTCGTGGCAGAAGAAGAATTCAGAAGACAACAGATTGGTCGGTGGAATGACGGGCGAAAGCCTAGTCAGCCGAAAAGATAAAAATCTTTCACAAGGGAAATGTACTCATCAGTATATTTCCCTTTTTCCATTATTGTAAGCATCTGAGTCCTGCACTCGCAAGGCGCAGTGACAAACGTGGCGATAAAGCGCTTGGGCTGCTTCCGCTCCACAGTCCTCACACGCAGAAGATGACTCAAATGCAGCCCGCACATTCTCGCATACCGGAGCGCAGCAAACTCCTGGTCCGACGGCAATACCACAGAAAGCCGCCCCGTCGCTGACAGATGGCGCGCAGCGAACTCCATCACCTCCCGATACGAAAGCGAACCTTGCGGCAAATCCGTATGCCTAGCCACAGCCTTTTTCCCATCAGGATTTGTCAATGAAGAATCATAATACGGAGGATTCGAGACAATGATGTCGAATGCTTCAGAAGCAGTCCCCCCAAGCCTGACTTCCAGGTTCTCCAAGCTGATTTCCTCCGATGTCAATGCCTCCGCCCATTCAGAAGACGCAAAATTGTCAGCAGCTTCCGCCGCTGCATCAGGGTCAATGTCAATGCCCAGAATCCTCAACGGCCGCATTCTGGAAGCCTGTTCCGTATCTGCTGTCAGGCGCTGAGCCAGCATCAATGCTATCACGCCTGTACCCGTACCGATATCCAGCACCCTGCAATCAGCACCGCAGACCGGCACAACCGCTCCGAGCAGCACACCGTCCGTATTGACTTTCATTGCAGAACGTTCGTTTCTTACCGAGAACCGCTTGAATCTGAAACTATTTTCCATCTACGAAAAGGCCGTCTTTCATGTACAATGTCCTGTCACACATTTTCGCCAAATCCGGGTCATGTGTGACAATCACTATCGTCTGACCGAACTCATCCCTGAGCTTGAAGAACAGAGCGTGCAAATCCGCCTTCGTCACACTGTCGAGATTGCCGGAAGGCTCATCGGCAAACAGCACGGAAGGCTTGTTCACCAACGCCCTTGCTATGGCAACTCTCTGCTGCTCACCACCTGACAGCTCTGACGGCTTATGGGAATACCGCTGCGAAAGCCCCAGCGTATCGAGCAGGCTCATAGCTTCTGACTTTGCTGTCTTTTCCGATTTGCCGGCAATAAGAGCCGGAATCATCACATTTTCCACAGCCGTAAACTCAGGAAGAAGATGATGGAACTGAAACACGAAGCCGATTTTCCGGTTTCTGAACGCGCTCATCGCCTTGCGGTCCAGCCCGAGCACGTCAATACCGTCTATTACAAGGCTTCCGCCGTCCGGCGAGGACAATGTCCCGAGTATCTGGAGCAATGTGGACTTGCCCGCCCCTGATGCGCCCATTATGGACACCACTTCAGATTTTTCCGCCTGGAAATCAATGCCTTTCAGCACTTTCAGGCTGCCGAACGATTTCTGGATATTTTTAGCTTCTATCATCATACTCCATACTGAGGTTCCACAAATAGAACCTTCAAATGTTGAAGTTAATGCTTTTCTCCCTAAAACCGCCAAGATTTCCTTTCAAATGGACGGAAAATTGCCCGAAATCTCGATTTTTCGTGAAAAATTTTGGAAAGTCGAAAATTAGGCGTATATTTGCAGTCCCATTCAGAAGAACGATTCTGTAATCGGGACCTTAGGAGAAAATCCGAGGGTTTGTTTATCGGGGTGTGGCGCAGTTGGCTAGCGCATCTGGTTTGGGACCAGAGGGTCCTGTGTTCGAGTCACAGTACCCCGACAGTAGAGCGGATGATTCATCGCGAGTCGTCCGCTTTTTTTTAGCCCCCTGCCACCGTGAGGGTATGCGCAATCCACTTACTGACAAAGAAAAGAAGAGGCTGACCCATCATGGATCAGCCTCTTTTTTATAACTATTTGGCTTCCAAGAGGAAGACCGCGCTCTGGTAAACCTGCTTCACAGGAGGATTCAGCCCCTTGTTTATAAGCATTGACCCCGGCAACGTCTTTCCTGAGAACCAGCTTGAGGATTTCTCCACATTGAGTTCTTCGATATGGTAATCCAACTCTGCTGAAAGACCCCTCAACCGGAACTGAGGACAGGTAGTACGGCTCTGATACTTAGTGCAATATGCGAAGAATACCGCACGCTTCTTGTCCTGAGAGACATACAGCACTCCGTGCGTGCCGGAGCCGTCAACAGGAGAGCCTATCCTGTACAGGTCCCCGGTGGCTACAATATCCCTGTATCCCTTGTAATTCGCAATGGCCTTCCGTGCAAATGCCTTCTCTTCCTCCGTCATATTCTTAGGCTGCAGTTCCATGCCCAATCGTCCTGCACAGGCCACATCGAAACGGAATTTTATAGGAGTCACATTTCCGGTCTGGTGATTAGGCACCGCTGACACGTGGGAACCTATGACATTGGCAGGATAAAACAGGCTTGTACCATACTGGATGACGGTTCTGGTCAATGCTTCCGTATTGTCGCTGGTCCAGAATTCATTGAAATACTTGAGGGCGCCATATTCTACTCTTCCGCCTCCGGAAGCGCATGCCTGAATCATCACGTCCGGATATTTGGCACGTATTCTGTCCATGATGCTATAGAGCCCCTGAGCATATTTCACCCAGAACTCACTCTGCTCATTGTCAGGCAGATAACCCGAACCCACATTCTCCACGTGGCGGTTCGCGTCCCATTTGATATAGTCGATCTTGTCGGACAGGCTCATAGTCTGGTCAAACACGCCGAAAACGAAATCCTGCACCTTCGGGTTCGTCAAATCCAGGAGATACTGGCTTCTCATCTGCGTCGGCTGATGCATCTTGTCCTTCACTATCCAGTCCGGATGCTTCTCATACAGTTCACTCTTCGGATTCACCATCTCCGGTTCTATCCATATGCCGAACTTCAGGCCCTTGTCGTGAGCGTGGGACGCGATAAAGTCAATGCCTTCCGGAAGTTTCGTGACATTGACCTGCCAGTCTCCCAGCCCTGCCTTGTCGTTGTTGCGGGGATATTTGTTGGCAAACCAGCCGTCGTCCAGCACGAACATCTCAAGTCCCATCGACGCGGCGTCATCTATCATATCGGTCAATGTCTTGGCATTGAAATTGAAATACGCGCCTTCCCAGCTGTTCAGAAGGGTCGGGACAATGTCCTGGCCGCTTACCATCCAGTACGAACGGGCCCAGCTGTGCAGGTTGCGGCTTGCCTGGCCTGCGCCTTCTCCGCTCCATGTCCAGATCATCTCAGGTGTCGTGAACGACTCACCTTTCCCAAGCGTGTATTCGGACATATACGGATTGATTCCGGCAAGAATGTTCAGCACATTGAACTCGGTAAGTTCGAAGTTCAGCTTGTAGTTTCCGCTCCAGGCCAATGCTCCAGCTATCACTTCGCCATAGTTCTCATTGAACGAATCCGTGTCCAGGCTGAGCATAAATGCAGGGTTTTCCGTATGCGTGGTTCTGACGCCCTTGCGGCTCTCGATGCTCTTGGTCCCGTGGGTGAGCAGTGTGTTTTCCATCTGGGACTCTGCCGCCCAAGCACCGTGAAGATGGGTAAGGAGATATTTGTCCGCTTTTACGGGCAATGCGGAGGAGTAGTAATTATGAAGCGTCACCGCTCCCTTTTCGCCGTTTCTGATTACCGAGTGGGCAGTTATCACATTCTGTTTTTTGTACGCAGTATAGACGAGATCCACGTCCAGGCCTTCTTTCGCATCGGAAAGATGAATGACGGTCTGTTCTATATTATTGTCTTTCAGGGCCTTGGCTTCATGTGAAACATATCTGAGTTCTGTGTTGAGGTCTCCGTTCTTATGCGTCACGGACAATGCAGGTTCGTCGAATGCACGCCAGCCGAGTGTCGGATATGCCTCGTAAGGCGAACCGTGATTTGAATTGATTCCGTTCTTGAAGCCAGCCAATGCCGAGGCATCTTCTATGACGCCGCCGAAGTGCAGTGTCGTGAGACGGCCGTCAGTTTCAGTCTTGAGTATCAATGACACGGCATCAGTTTTCACATTGATGACGACGGGGGTTTCTTTAGCATTGACGGAAAATGCCGACAAGGCAGACAGGGCGATTAACAGTAATTTTTTCATCTTGAGATAATTATGTAGTATAATACAAAAAAAGCCACCTGAAGATTCAGATGGCTTCCGAGAGCGGAAAACGAGACTTGAACTCGCGACCCCAACCTTGGCAAGGTTGTGCTCTACCAACTGAGCTATTTCCGCATTTTGTAATCCCTATTGGTGTTTCGGGATTGCAAAGATAGATATAAATTCCGACTCTGCAAATTTTTTCGGCATTTTTTGTAGAAAAATTAGCAGAATCTCATTCAAAGCTTGTTTCTACACCTCTACACAGGTACGGAACTCACGCAGGAAACGCATATCGTTCTCGAAATAATGACGGAGGTCATTGACCTGCCACTTCAGCATCGCTATACGCTCGATACCCATTCCGAATGCGAATCCTGAGTATTTCTTGCTGTCGATGCCGGAAGCCTCAAGGACGTTCGGATCCACCATGCCGCAGCCGAGAATTTCCAGCCAGCCTGTTCCTTTACATATGTTGCAGCCTTTTCCGTGGCAGATGTTGCAGCTTACGTCCACCTCTGCTGACGGCTCGGTGAACGGGAAGTATGACGGTCTCATACGTATCTGGGTGTCCGGACCGAACATTTCACGCGCGAAGAGGAGAATAGCCTGCTTCAAATCGGCAAATGTCACGTTCTCATCGATGTAGAGACCTTCCACCTGATGGAATATGCAGTGTGCTCTGGCCGAGATGGCCTCGTTTCTGAACACTCTTCCCGGGCAGATGACACGTATCGGCAACTGCATCTTTTCCATCGCCCTGACCTGTACGCTGGAGGTGTGGGTACGAAGCAGAAGCGGATCCTTATGTCCTACAGACACGAAGAAGGTGTCCTGCATATCTCTTGCAGGATGGTTAGGAGGGAAGTTCAATGCCTCGAAAACGTGGTAGTCATCCTCGATTTCCGGACCTTCAGCCACGTCGTAGCCGAACTTGCGGAAGATGTTCACAATCTGCTGTCTTGCAATGGAGACCGGATGTCTTGTCCCGAGAGGAATAGGGTCGCCTGGCACAGTACCGTCGAAATCATCCGCAGAAGCAGCACCTGATGCCGCAACATTGGCCTTCAACTCTTCTATGCGGGCCAAAGCCTCTTTTTTCAGAACGTTCAGTTTCTGGCCGAACTCTCTTTTCATTTCCGGAGCGACTGTCCTGAATTCATCGAAAAGTCTGGTGATTTCACCTTTCTTTCCCAGAAGACGGACTCTCGCTTCCTCTATATCTTTCTCTGACTTGCATTTGAGATCTTTGATCTCCGCAAGCAACTGTTCTATTTCCTCTTTCATATCCTATTTGTTAACAAACCGGTTCCCAGAACCATCTGCAAATTTAGTCAATTTCTACCGAAATGTAATATGCCGGACCTACTTCTTTTGAGAAGACGTCTTGGCCGAGGCCTGTCCGCTCATCTTCGCCTTACGCTTTTCCCGGGCTTTCTGCTGCTTGGCTGCTCCGCTTTTCAGATATGCGGCCCACTGCTGCGGAGTAAAGAATTTCTTGTAGGTCTTGTCTATCTGCTCCATCCACTTGTCGCTGGTGATGGTGTACAGGTCATAATTGTCCACCCTGGCAGCCTGCAGTTTCTTGACTTCTTCCTGCCATGCCGCATAATCGTGCTGAAGCGTGGAGTCCACGTAGAACACTTGCCAATACTCGAGTTTCAGAAGATCCGCGAGCCTGTCAGCTTCCTTGGCAGCCATTTCTTCCGGCGTCGGCTGTTTCTGTTCCCCCTGCTCCTGGGCATAAGCATTGACACTCACGAAAAACAGCATTGACAATAGCGCAAACAATATCTTTTTCATATTCGGTCTTATATTTCGTTTCAGATGTCTCCAGTTTCGTTATATTTGTAAATTGTGACGGGAGATGTTCCCATCACGACAAATGTAGTGAAATAATAATATTGTACAAAACCTGATATGAAACTTAGAAATATTCTTCTTTCGAGTTTTGCGGTGCTGATGTGCAGCATTACCGCAAACAGGGCAGATGCCTGTACCAATGTAATTGTGACCAAAGGGGCAAGCGCCGACGGGTCCTGCATGGTATCTTACGCGGCCGATTCGCATTGGCTCTACGGAGAACTTTACTTCAAGCCTCAGGCTGACTGGAAAGTTACCGACAAGTTGCGCGTATATGACTGGGATTCAGGTCAATATCTCGGGCTTATCGACCAGGTGGAACATACCTACAAGACCGTGGGCAACATGAACGAGCACCAGCTCATAATAGCCGAGACCACTTTCGGCGGAAGGCACGGGCTCAATGACCCTAACGGCATAATGGACTACGGTTCATTGATTTACATTACATTGCAGAGAGCCAGAACTGCACGCGAGGCCATCAAGGTCATGGCAGAACTCACGAACAAATACGGCTATTTCTCCGAGGGAGAGTCTTTCTCCATCGTGGACAAGAACGAGGCCTGGATAATGGAAATGGTCGGCAAGGGAACCGAAAAGAAAGGCTCCGTCTGGGTGGCTCTGCGTGTTCCTGACGGCTACATCAGCGGTCATGCAAACCAGTCGCGTATCGCCACGTTCCCGCTCAATGATCCGGAAAACTGTCTATACGCGGAGGATGTCATTGACTTTGCACGTTCAAAGGGCTGGTTCAGCGGCGAGGACAGCGAGTTCAGTTTCCGCGACGCGTACTGCCCTGCTGACTTCGGCGCTCTGCGCGGATGCGAGGCCAGAGTCTGGAGCGCGTTCAATATCCTGAGCCACGGCTGGTTCACTTTTGAGGAGACCAAGGGCAATCTGGTGACCAAGGACGCCTATTCCTATGTTGACTACGCGATGGGCCACAATCCTGACAACAGGATGCCGCTCTGGATCAAGCCTGCCAAGAAGGTGACGGTAAAGAATGTTGCGGATGTGATGCGTGACCATTATGAGGGTACGCCTATGGACATGACTACCGATATCGGTGCGGGCGGAAATGCATTGCCATACCGCTGGAGGCCGATGGACTTCGAATATGAGGGCAAGAAATACACCAATGAACGTGCTATCGCCACTCAGCAGACGGGTTTCTGGTTTGTGGGACAGGCACGCGGAAACTATCCTGACGTGATAGGCGGTATCTTGTGGTTCGGTACCGATGATGCTGCAACTTCTTATGTGACACCGATTTATTCCAATACGGAGAAGGTTCCCGAGTGCTTCAGGCAGGGCAACGGCAACTTGCTTTCCTACTCTGCCACGTCTTCTTTCTGGATCAACAACAGGATTTCCAATGCCTGCTACAGGATGTACAATATCATGGCTCCTTATGTGCGTGAGAGAATCGACAAGTTCGAGAACGAGCAGATGGAAAAGGTCCGCCAGAATGATGTCAAGGCCCTGGAACTTTTCAAGAAGTCAATGGACAGCGCAGAGAAGGCTGGCAAGAAGAAGTCACTTGCCTATGATGTGATGACTGATACCGGAGCTTCTTTCGCGGCGGTGAAGAGACTTCTCACGAGTTATTCGGTAAAGACAGCGCAGGATATTTTCAAGCAATGGCAGGAGCTGGAGGTCACATTGACAGTCAAATTCATTGACGGTAATGTGAAGGCGCAGAATGCCGACGGTTCTTTCAAGCATACTGATTTCTCAGCCGGCATTCCTGACGGACTTACCCAGCCGGGCTATACAGATACATGGAAAGAGGCTGTGGTTCATTTCCACGGGGATGTAATCGAGGAAAAGTAGTGTAACGCTACTGCGTAAACTTCGCTGACTGAAACTGAAAAAGGGTGGCCTTGCGTAAGGTCACCCTTTTTAGTTAGTCGGCATGCACATCAGCACGCCTTTAATATTATCTCACAATCTGTTACAGTACCCGCTCCGCGGAAACCGGCTTGTTGTGCAGGACAATCTCGTTTCCGGCCACGTCTGCTTCAATGACGGAATCCTTATGCACAGTGCCGTCAAGTATGGCTTTGGCCAAGAGATTGACAAGTTCACGCTGCATCACCCTCTTCACAGGACGCGCACCGAATGCAGGATCGTAACCTTTCTCGGTCATATAATCCTCGAACGCCTGAGTGAATTCTATCTCGACGCCGTCTGCAGAAAGCTTGTTCTGAAGGTCCTTCATCTGTATATGAAGAATGTCGCGGATATCATTCTTGGTAAGCGGCTCGAACATTATGATCTCATCGATACGGTTCAGGAATTCAGGCCTTATGGTCTGACGCAGGAGCTCAAGTATCTTGCCCTTGCATTCCTCCAACATCTGGGTCCTCTTCGCCACGTCAGCGGCCTGCTGAGCAGGGGTCTCACCTTTACGTCCGACTTCTGGAAGCTTCTCCATATAGCTCTGAAGGATATCGGAGCCGACATTTGAAGTCATTATGATTATGGTGTTCTTGAAGTCCACTGTCCTGCCCTTGTTGTCGGTCAGACGACCGTCGTCCAGAACCTGAAGCAGAATGTTGAACACATCCGGATGGGCTTTCTCGATCTCGTCGAGCAGCACTACGGAATAAGGTTTACGCCTTACCGCCTCCGTGAGCTGACCGCCTTCATCATATCCTACATATCCCGGAGGGGCACCGATAAGACGGCTGACTGTGTGACGTTCCTGGTACTCGCTCATATCGATACGGGTAATCATGTTCTCGTCATTGAACAGAAACTCGGCGAGAGCCTTTGCAAGCTCGGTCTTGCCGACACCGGTGGTACCCATGAACAGGAACGAACCGATAGGTCTCTTTTCATTGGACAGTCCCGCACGGCTTCTGCGCACAGCGTCTGCTACTGCGTGAATGGCCTGCTCCTGACCGACGACTCTCTTGTGGAGTTCGTCCTCCATACGGAGCAGCTTCTCCTTTTCGCTCTCGAGCATACGGTTTACAGGTATGCCTGTCCATCTTGACACTACATCTGCGATGTCTTCCGGAGTTACTGCCTCAGTGATGATCGGGTCTTTGATTGCGGCCTGTTTGGCAGTGAGTTCATCTATCTTCCTCTGCGCCTCGGCCATTCTGCCGTAACGGAGTTCCGCTACCCGGCCATAGTCACCGGCACGCTCAGCCGCCTGTGCCTCAATCTTGTAGTTCTCCAACTCCTGACGGGCTGTCTGGATGCCGGAAAGGATACCCTTCTCTTCATCCCACTTTTTCATCAGGACTTCACGCTTTGCATTCAGGTCCTTGAGCTGTTCATTGATCTTGTCAAGCTTCAATGACACGCCTTCCCTCTTGACTGCCTCCTTCTCGATTTCCAGCTGACGGATCTGGCTGTTCAGCTCGGCTATCGGCTCCGGAACGGAGTTCATCTCAAGTCTAAGCTTGGACGCAGCCTCATCCACAAGGTCAATGGCTTTGTCCGGCAAGAACCTGCTGGTAATGTACCTGTGTGAGAGATTGACCGCTGCAATAAGCGCATCATCCTCGATACGCACCCTATGATGGTTCTCGTATTTCTCTTTCAGACCTCTCAGTATGGCAATGGATTCTGCCGGTGTCGGCTCATCCACCATCACCATCTGGAATCGTCTTTCAAGTGCCTTGTCCGCTTCGAAGTATTTCTGATACTCGTCCAGCGTAGTGGAACCGATAGTCCTCAGTTCGCCACGGGCCAATGCCGGTTTGAGGATGTTGGACGCATCCATCGCTCCGGAAGCCCTGCCGGCGCCGACAAGTGTATGGATTTCATCAATGAACAGAATTATCTGTCCCTGACTGTCCACTACATCCTTCACCACGCCTTTAAGCCTTTCCTCGAATTCACCCTGATATTTGGCGCCTGCTATAAGCGCACCCATATCCAGTGAATACACTATCTTGTCCTTAAGGTTCTCCGGCACGGCCCCGTCCACGATTTTCTGGGCAAGACCTTCAGCAATGGCTGTTTTACCGACACCAGGTTCACCGACAAGTATAGGGTTGTTCTTGGTTCTCCTGCTCAATATCTGAAGTACTCTACGAATTTCTTCGTCTCTTCCGATCACAGGATCCAGCTTACCCGCAGAAGCCCTTTCGTTCAAATTCGTGGCGAACTTGCTCAAGAACTCCAGTTTTCCTCCTGCCGCATTGTTTTGTGTTCTGTAATCTTCCATATTAAATTTCTCCTTTTTCGCTCACCGGAACAGTCCCACAAGTCTGCTCATAGAACCTGACGCCCTACCCAAACGGGCTATAGCCGTCTGCTCCGAAGAACAAACGGCTATAGTCCAAATTATATTCCGATGCCTAAATTACTGACAATTTGTCAGTCTTAGACAGCGACTCGATCTTTATTTTGCTGAATCTGAAGCGCTTGCAGAATCTGCCTGTACTGCAGGTGCACTCTGCTGAGCAGCTGAAGGGAATTCAGGCTGCTCTGTAGCAACATTCTCGATCTTGTTGGTAATGTCCACCTGAGCGTCTTTGCTACCCATCGTGAATGATGAGACGATAGATACTACCACAATGAAAGAAACGAGTCCCCAAGTAACTTTTTCCAGCATATTGGCTGTCTGCCTTACGCCGAAAGTCTGGTTACCTGCGACAAAGTTGCTGGCCATACTGTCACCCTTTCCGTTCTGGAGCAGGACAACGATCGTAAGCAGGATGCTTGCAATCACAACGAGCACAACAAGAATAGTAAATATAGCATTCATAATGTCTGATTGTTTATCAACTTGTCAATTTTTTCAATAAGGGATGCAAAGTAAGCACTTTTTTCCGGTATTGCCAAAATTAGTTTCGAATAAATGGCCTTGGCCTGATCATAATAGCCCTGGTCGAGATATATCATTGCCAGTGTTTCCGTACAGAAATCAAGTGCAGGCGCATTGGCAGCGCCATCTGTCTGCGTCTTCTTCGGCTTGAACCCGGAGAAGATGTTGTCATCTGCCGAACGCACACTGTCATAGTCTGATGCGGAAAAGAAGTCTCCTCCGGCAATACTTACGCGACGACTTTCCTTCTCCTGTTTCGGCTTTTTCTCGTCAATGTAGGAGCTCAGCAACTCATCCAGATTCTTGTCTGAGCAGTCCACGCTGCGCCCTTTCCTCATCACCTCAGCGACACTTCTCCTGTTACCTATATACATAGCCTGGTCAGCAAACTGCGACACGCCCCAGGAATCGCCTCCCAATGCCGCCATTCTCCTGCACAGTTCCTTTCTGGCCGCACCATACCAGGGATAAAGATTCACCACCCCGGCGAGTTCGTCCATTGTCAATGTCCTGAGATTTATCGATTTCTGATATTCCATACCCTACCAATTCGCTACTGTAGCATTGAACACATCCTCACAGATTTTTTCTATAATCTCGTCACAGAGAGTCCCTTCCACCGCATCGAGAGACTGCGTGGAGTCATAATCCGCATAAGCCGAGAACGACTTTCCCTGAAAATCATCTTCGGGATACTTCCTGTTCGTGAAATCTATTTTCACGGTCACTGTCAATCTGTTCTGCGCCGCCACCTCATCAGCGGTAATGGCCATCGCGCGCACATCGTAACCGGTAACAGCTCCCGTAATCTCGATATCACCGTCCATATCCACCTGCTCCAGCCTCGTCATCTTCCGGAACTTGTCCTTAAGCGACTCCGTCATGCTGTTGCTCAGCGTAGGATTCACTTTCAATGCCTTGTATTCAAAGTAATTTATCGTGACCGTCTTTACATCCGGCTGTATGGAAGTTCCTGTAAATGAATATATTCCGCAGGAATGTACACACACCGCCGCCACTGCCGTCGCAACCGAGGCAAGGACGTAGGACAATATTTTATGATGTATCGGTTTCATACACTATCAGTCTTCTTTCTTGTTTCCACGGAATTCAGGAGGAAGTTTCCGGTACAATGTCCTTTCGGATATTCCGAGTTCTTCTGCAGCCTTCTTCCTGTTTCCGTTGTATTTTTCCAATGCCTTTCTGATCAGGTCCTGGCTTTTCTGTGAAATCGACAGATTGTCTGAAGAAGATTCCGGTTCGGCATGCGCCTCACTATGATGTGCAGGCTCCTGGATATCCACATCATTCTCCGGAACGCTCCAGTCATTGACAGGCTTGCTGACGTAGGCATCGCCCTGTTCGTAGCTCGGGGCCAATGTCCTTGGCGCCGCTTCTGCCGGCTGTGGCACCTTGGCATTGCCGAAATTTCCGGAAGCAATTATAGCCTTGAGCTTGTTCACCTCAGCATTGAGTCCATACAGAGCCTTGTATATCTCCTGCTTCTCATCGTCCGACATCGCAGAGCCCGAATTTCTCTGATACATGACAGGGATTGCATTTATGTCATCTTTCGGCAGATATTCTGACAAAGTGGCTGCATTGACCTCGCACTTTCCCATTCCCGGCGCAAGCCTCTGTCCTTCGAGCGCGGACACAGTCTCGGCGACATTTTTCAGCTGGCGGATGTTGCCCGGCCACCTGTAATTCGTGAGGAGTTCTATAGCGTCGTGGGTCAATGTCACTTTGCTCATCCCGTACTTTTCCGAGAAATCAGACGTAAACTTCCTGAACAGCAGATAGATGTCCGCCTTGCGCTCCCTCAGGGCCGGCATGGATATCTGAATGGCATTGAGCCTGTAATAGAGGTCCTCCCTGAATTTCCCCTGAGATACTGCATAGAGCAGATTCACGTTCGTGGCGGCGATTACCCTTACGTCCGTCTTGCTGACTTTGGAAGAGCCCACCCTTATATATTCACCCGACTGAAGCACTCTGAGCAGCTTCGCCTGGGACGGCAACGGAAGTTCTCCGATCTCGTCGAGGAACAGTGTTCCGCCGTCGGCCTCCTCGAAATAGCCCTTTCTCGCCTCTATCGCACCGGTAAACGAACCCTTTTCATGACCGAAAAGTTCCGAGTCAATGGTCCCTTCCGGTATCGCCCCGCAGTTCACCGCGAAGTATTTGGCATTCTTCCTCCTTCCGAACTGGTGGATAATCTTAGGTATGTTGTCTTTTCCGACTCCGCTTTCTCCTGTGACGAGCACGGTCAGATCCGTAGGCGCCACTGCCACGGCCATTTCCAGGGCCCTGTTCAATGCCGCGTCGTTACCTATAATATCGTATTTGTTCTTGAGTCTTTGTAGTTCTTGTGCGTCCATATCAGTACAAAGTTACGAAATCAGATGAAAATAGGAACTTATATTACTTAAAATTGCAAAATTGTTCGTAACTTGGTGCAAAATTTGGAGGAATTTACAATTCAGTTTTAATAACAATAATTTTTTCAATCATCATGAGAAAAGAAATTAAATCATTGGCAGTCGCAGTCCTTGGACTTGCAGCTGTTGCGTGTGCTTCTCCTGAGAAGATGGCTGAGATGGCAGAGAGTGTTACTGTCACCTGCGATCCGTCTCCACTTGAAGTCGTAGCCGGTAAAATCGACGCTACCGTATCTGTAACCTATCCTGCTGACTATTTCCACCCGAAAGCAATCCTTGAGGTAACTCCAGTGCTTGTATATGAAGGCGGCGAGGCTAAAATGACTCCGTTCATGTACCAGGGAGAGAAAGTTAAGGATAACTATACAGTAGTTTCTTCTGACGGTCAGACAGTTACTGAAAAAGTACACTTTGACTATGTTAAAGGTATGGAGCAGTCTCATCTCGAGCTCCGCGGTGTAGTAAAATACAAGAAGAAGTCTATCGACGTTCCTGTAAAGAAAGTTGCTGACGGCGCCAACACCACCTATATGCTTGTAGGTTATGGTGAGGGTCTCGGTTCAGTTCGCTACAAGAAAGACAACTACCAGGAAGTAATCCCTCAGACCGCAGAAGGCCAGATTCTTTACACCATCAACTCTGCTGACGTTCGTAGAAAAGAGCTCAAATCAGAGTCTATCAAAGATTTCCAGGCTGCTCTCGAGGAGATCAAGAACAATGACAGAAAGACCCTTAAGGGAACTGAAGTTGTTGCTTATGCATCACCTGATGGCGGACAGGATCTCAACGCTAAACTTTCTGACAAGCGTTCAAAGAGCGCTGACAAGGCTTGGAGCAAGGTCGTAACTGACAAAGAAATCGCTGCTCCTGAAGTTAAGAGCGTAGGTCAGGACTGGGAAGGCTTCCAGTCACTCGTAAAAGAGTCCAACATCGAGGATAAGGATCTTATCATCCGCGTTCTTTCTATGTACAGCGATCCTGCAGTTCGTGAGAGCGAGATCAAGAACATGTCTGAGGTTTACACAACCCTCAAGAAAGAAGTTCTTCCTGAGCTCCGTCGTGCAAGATTCATCGCTAACGTAGAGTATCAGAACTACACCAAGGAAGAGCTCCTCAAGCTCGTTGAAGAGAACAGCGACGTTCTCGACGAAGAGGCTCTCCTCCGTTCTGCTTCCCTCGTAAAAGACGCCAAGACAAAAGAGGCTCTCTACAACAAGGCTGTTGAGAAATACAATAGCGACCGCGCTCAGTTCAACCTCGGTGTTCTTTTCTTGAAAGAGAACGACCTCGCTGCTGCTGAGAAGGCATTCGGTAAGGTTCAGACCAAAGACGCTGACCTCGAGAACGCTAATGGTGTGATCGCTCTCCGCAAGGGTGACCTCGCTGCTGCTCAGAAAGCATTCGCTGCTGCTGGCGCAAAAGAGAACCAGGCTGTTGTTGACATCCTCAACGGCGAGTACGCTAAGGCTGCTGCCGCTCTCAAAGGAACCAACACATGCAATGAGGCTCTCGCTGACCTCCTCGTAGGCAAACCTGCTGAGGCTGAGGCTGCTCTCAAGTGCCAGTGCCCTAAGGCTAACTACCTCCGCGCTATCGCTGCTGCTCGTCAGGGCAAAGCTGCTGATGTCAAGACATATCTTGAGAAGGCCGGCAAGGACAAAGAGCTTGCTGCACGTGCTGAAAAAGATATCGAATTCGCTCAGTACAGATAATTCAATCCCGATTTTCGGGTATTCCATAAACGAGGCCGACATCGCGTCAGCCTCGTTTTTTTTGTGTCGTTACCACACTTTAGAAAGCTGCGTCTTGGGCCTGTGAATCTCGGGACCTCCGCAGGCACAGGCGTGCTGTAACTTAACTTGTTTTCGTGAGGTGTACCGGGCGAACATCACTATGATGAGTAAGCCGAACAGCGGCAAGGCCCGCTCAGCGGGTGCTTCGCAAGCGGAATTCCTCAGGGAAGGGCATCTTCAGATGCCGGGCCGGAGTTGGCGGGCAGGGCAGCCGAGCGGCGATGGAAAGCCCGTAGGCCCTGATGTGCCCCCTTGAAAAGGGGGTTAGGGGGATTGAGATAAGCGGGCTCTTGCCGCTGTTCGGGACAACACCAATGTACGACGACGGGGGCAGAAACTCATAATTTGCACCCGTGAAGATCGATTTGGACGACGACGGGGGCAAAAGGGCCGGATTTGTACACGTGGCTTGCGACGGAGCAGGGCAGCAATAGAGCTATAATGCAGCGACAGGAGCGCGCCGAAAACAGTCGTCTGATGAAGACCAAGAATATGGACAAAACCGGCGGTGGAACCGGCATATCGACAAATAGCAGTGGCTGCACTATACAAAGCAGTTGTTGTCCTAGTACATAGCAGTTGCCGCCGCACTATACAATGAATGAGGCCGTCCCGAAAGGGACGGCCTCATTCTATGTTTCGGCAGTCGGGAGACCGCCATGTTATGTAATCAATTATTTCTTGGCAGCCTTAGCAGCTTTTCTCTTCTCGTTCCATACGTATGCATCATACATAATAGGAGTACCGATGAAGATGGAAGCGTAAGTACCGAAGCAGATACCGAGTATCAGGGCTACGGAAAGACCACGGATAGACTCGCCGCCGAAGATTGCGATAGCAAGCATTGTCACGAGAGTAGATACTGACGTATTGATGGTTCTGGTGAGCGTGCTGTTGAGCGCGATATTGGCATTGGTCTTGAAATCAGTCTTAGGGTGCAGTACCTTGAACTCACGAATACGGTCGAAGATAACCACGTTATCGTTGATAGCGTATCCGATGATGGTCAGGATAGCCGCGATGAAGGTCTGGTCAACGTCCAGGTTGAATGGAAGAATTCCGGAGAACAATGAGAAGAATCCGATCACGATAATCGCCGTATGAGCGAGTGAAAGGACACCACCGAGTCCCCATGTCCAACCATTGAAACGGACAGCGATATAAGCGAAGATAACGAACAATGCGATGAGCACTGCGAAGATAGCTGAACGCTTCATGTCGTTTGCGATAGTAGGACCGACCTTGTCAGAAGAGATGATACCGTTAGGGTTGTCCAATGTAGATGTGAACTCACCGAGAGTCATATCCTTCTCTGCAAAGAAACCTTTGAGAGCATTGTACAGCTTGCCTTCAATCTCAGCATCAACATCTGTAGATTCCTGATCAACCTTGTATTTGGTAGTGATCTTCATCTGGCTCTCACCACCGAACTGCTTAACCTCGACAGTCTCGCCGAACTCGTTCTCAGCGGCGCTGCGGACCTGCTCAGCAGTAACTGGAGTATCGAATCTTACCACATAGGTACGGCCACCTGTGAAGTCAACACCATAGGTAAAGCCCTTGAAACTGATAGATGCGATAGCGATTACGATGAGGATACCTGAGAAA
>ULPT01037997.1_pt1 | contig 20501 bp, 14 predicted proteins | sample 1953751 | NCBI WGS metagenome assembly ULPT01 (sample SAMEA4835636, study PRJEB28245) | human gut metagenome | biome: gut microbiome; material: fecal sample | place: Denmark | collected 2008 | reverse complement strand
CGGACAATTATTTTAAAATATATATTAAAATTATTGCAAGCGGCTGCAAAATGGTGTATAATAATTAGACTGTATAATGGGTGTAGTGCTGATAGGAGGAGAATTAACGCATGGAAGCCTATTTTGATAACAGCGCAACGACTGCGCCCTGCATAGAGGCGATAAGAGCCGTCAATGAGGCGCTCACGGATTGCTGGGGCAACCCGTCCTCGCTTCACCGCACGGGCAACAAGGCAAAGGAGCTGCTCGACCTCTCGAGAGAGAGCATTGCCAAGCGCCTTTCCTGCGACCCCTCGGAGATATTCTTTACCTCCGGCGGTACGGAGAGCAATAATCTCGCCGTAATGGGCGCCGCCTATCAGATGCGCCGCTTCGGCAAGCGGATAGTCTCGACGAGCGTGGAGCATCCGAGTATAGACGAAACTTTGAATAAGCTCGAGGCCGAGGGCTTCGAGGTGATAAAGCTCAGGGTCGATAATTTCGGCAGGGTAAACGAGCGTGAGCTCTATGCCGCCGTCAATTCAAATACGATACTGATAACAATGATGCTGGTCAACAACGAGGTGGGCACGATAATGCCCGTCGAGGCTGCCAAGAGGGCGGCAACGGCGGCTCGCTCGCCCGCGCTTATCCATTGCGACGCCGTCCAGGCGTTCGGCAAGATGCCGATAAAGCCCGCCGCAATGGGCGTTGACCTTATGACGATAAGCTCGCACAAGATCCACGGCCCCAAGGGCATCGGCGCGCTTTATATCCGCAAGGGAGTTAAGATAAAGCCACGCACCTTCGGCGGCTCGCAGGAGATGAAGATAAGGCCCGGCACGGAGGCAATGCCCGCCATTGCGGGCTTCGGGGCGGCGGCGAGAGCCCTGCCCGACCCCAAAAGGGAGCTGGAGCATATCACCATGCTGCGCGACTACATGGTGTCAAAGCTCACGGAGATCGACGACGTGGTCATCAATTCCCCGCCGGACGCTCTTCCGTTCGTGACCAATGTTTCTGTGCTCGGCATCAAATCCGAGCCGATGCTGAACTTCCTCTCCGAGAGGGGAATATGCGTCTCCAGCGGCTCCGCCTGCTCCAAGGGCAAAAAGAGCCATGTGCTTACGCAGATGAATCTGGATCGCAGGAGGCTTGACAGCCCGCTGCGCATCAGCTTCTCGAGATTCACGACCGTGTCTGAGATAGACGCCCTCGTGCTCGGTATCCGTGAGGGCAAGAAGACGATAAGAGCCATTAAATAAAGAGAATCGGAGTTAAATTCAAGGATGAAAGAAATCATTTTGATAAAGAACGGCGAGCTTGCCTTAAAGGGACTTAACAGGAGGACTTTTGAGGATATCCTCGTCAAGAATATGCGCCGCAGACTCGAATCGGCGGGCAAATTCAAATTCACCATCGCTCAGTCCACCGTAGTCGCCGAGCCTGAGGACGGCGCTGACCTCGATGAAGCGGTCGAGCGCCTCGGCAAGGTGTTCGGCATCGCAGGATTCTCAAGAGCGGCGGCGGTCGAGAAGAATATGGACGTTATCCTCAAAAGCGCGGAGGAGTACCTGGCTCCCCAGCTCCTCTCCGCCCGCACCTTTAAGGTCGAGGCGAAGCGTTCGGATAAGAAATTCCCGCTCAAATCCCCCGAGATATGCGCCGAGGTCGGCGGATATCTGCTGCGTAAATACCCGCATCTCGCCGTTGACGTCCACGAGCCCGACCTTGTGGTGAATGTCGAGGTCAGGGATTCGTACGCCTATATTCACGGCAAACAGATAAAGGGTGCCGGCGGTATGCCCACGGGCAGCGCGGGCAAAGCGGCGCTGCTCATCTCGGGCGGCATCGACAGTCCCGTTGCGGGCTATATGATGGCGAAGCGCGGCCTGGAGCTTATCGCCGTCCACTTTGCCTCCCCGCCCTACACCAGCGAGAGAGCGGAGCAAAAGGTCCACTCGCTGCTAAAGCAGGTCAGCAAATATTCGGGCAGGATAACCCTCTTTGTCATTCCGTTCACCGAGACTCAGGAGCGCATCAAGGATGATTGCCCCGAGGAGATATTCACTGTCATTATGCGCCGCATGATGATGAGAGTGGCTCAGATAGTGGCGGCGAAGCAGGGCGCAGGCGCGCTCATAACGGGCGAGAGCGTCGGTCAGGTTGCGAGCCAGACAATGCCCGCCATTGCCTGCACCGACAAGGTCTGCGAGATACCCGTATTCCGCCCGCTCATCGGTATGGATAAGGACGAGGTCGTTGCGATCTCAAGGAAGATAGATACGTTCGATATCTCGATCCTCCCCTATGAGGACTGCTGCACCGTATTCACCCCGAAGCATCCCAAGACCCGCCCGACGGTCGATTACGTCGAGGCGTGCGAAAAGGCGCTCGATATCGACAGGCTCGTGAATGAGGCCGTCGAGGGCGCAAGGACGGTATATATAAACGCTTATTAATTCTTAATTTTTCAAGGAGCACCGAAATGGCTGTCTGTGAGATTCTGTCCGTCGGGACGGAAATATTGCTCGGCGATATTCTGAATACCAATTGCCGCTTCCTCTCTGTGGAGCTTGCGAAGCTCGGCATCACCGTGCTGCGCCACACCACCGTGGGCGACAATGCCGACAGGCTCGCCGCCGCGCTGGGCACCGCGCTTGAGCGCAGCGATATCGTTATCGCTACGGGAGGGCTCGGCCCCACCGCCGACGATATCACCCGTGACGTTTGTTGCGAGGCGATGGGCTTTGAGCTGCGGTTTGACGAGCGGATTGCCGAGGAAATACGCAGGTATTTCACCGCTAAGGGTGCGGAGATCCCCGAGACGAATTACAGGCAGGCTTATGTGCCTGTCGGAGGCACGGTGTTCCCGAATCATCACGGCACCGCTCCCGGGCTGGGGCTAAAAAAAGGCGGCAAATGCGTCGTTATGCTGCCCGGCCCGCCCTACGAAATGGCGCCGATGTATCGCGAGAGCGTCGTGCCCTATCTTGCCGAGTATTCGGACGGCGCGATAGTCTCCCACACCGTGCGTACCATGGGCGTCGGCGAGAGCGCGCTTGCGGAGCTTTGCTCCGACCTGCTCAACGGCGAGAATCCCACCGTCGCGCCCTACGCCAAGATGGGCGAGGCGCTGCTGCGGGTGACCGCCAAGGCGGAGAGAGCGCAGGAGGCGGAGGAGCTCTGCGCCCCCGTTATCGCCGAGATACGCCGCAGAGTCGGTCGCTATTGCTACGGCATCGACAGCGAAAATATTGAGCAGAGGGTAGTTGAGCTGCTTAAAAGCAGCGGGCTGACGCTCGCCACGGCGGAGAGCTGCACGGCGGGCTATGTCTCAAAAAGAGTGACCGATATCCCCGGCGCAAGCAGCGTTTTCGGCTGCGGCGCAGTCACATATTCAAATGAAATAAAAGAGAAGCTCCTCGGAGTGCGGCATGAGGCCCTTGAGGCTCACGGCGCCGTAAGCGAGGAGACAGCGAGAGAGATGGCGGCGGGGGTCCGCAGGCTCTCGGGCGCCGATATAGGCATCTCCGTCACGGGCATTGCGGGTCCCGACAGCGACGGGACGGATAAACCGGTCGGGCTTTGCTACGTTGCGATTGACGCAAAGGACTATACCGCCTGCGACAAGGTGGAGACGGGCAGGGGCGACAGGGAATACAACCGCTACGTCAATGCCTCCCGCGCGCTCAACCTCGTGAGGCTTTATATCGAAGAAAGGATGGCAGATAAGGCATGAATTCAAAAAAGACGCTCGCAGTTATTTGCGCCGTTCTCGCCGCGCTGACAGCGGTGTTCGGCGTGCTCACCGTCATAAATCTGACGGGCGATAAAGAGCCGGGCAAGCCCTCGGTCAAATCAAACGGCTACATCATCACCTCCGCCGTCGAGTATGACGCCCCCGCGGCGCAGCTTAGCGGAGTGATATCAAACAATATGAAAGCGACCGCCTCCTACCCCACAGGCATACTTGAGGGGCTGAAGCAGGCGTATTCGATAAACAACGACCTTGTCGGCTGGCTCTCGATCCCCGGCACGGAGCTTGACACCGCAGTTTTGCAGGGTAAGGATAACAGCTACTACCTCAAGAAGGATTTCTACGGGCGCACCACGGGCGAGACGAGCCGGACGAATTACGGCAACATCTTCCTCGACTACCGCTGCTCGAATATCGACCTCTCAAAGAACATGGTTATTCACGGCCACACCACCGGCAGGTCGGACGGCGTGCCCAAGCAGTCCTTCCGCTCGCTCTATGATTACCGCAGCAAAGAGACCTTCATCAAAAGCCCGATAATCAGATACAGCACTCTTTACGGCGAATATACCTATAAGATCTGCGCCGTTTTCCTCTCCACCACTCAAAGGGCGGACGACAATGGCTACCTCTTCAATTATATATATCCCGATATGTCGGACGGCAACATGGCCGGCTACATCGAGCAGGTCAATCAACGCAAGCTCTATGATACGGGCGTTTCGCTTGAGCCGACGGATAAGATAATCACCCTCTCCACCTGCATTTACGATTACGGCAAGAGCGTTGACACAAGGCTCGTGGTCGTCGGCAGGCTGCTGCATGAGGGCGAGAGCGAGGCGATAGATACTTCGCTCGTCAAGGATAACCCCGACTACCGCAGACCGCAGATCTGGTATAATTCCAAGGGCAAGACCAACCCCTATAAGGACGCCGCCCGCTGGGAACCCAGCCCGGATTGATCAAAACAGGAGGACAGAATATATGGCAAAAGAAAACAGTGAAGGCAAGAGACCCTCGTCGCTGCCCGACGGCATCAGCTCCATTGCGGACGATGAAGCCATAACCGAGATAGATTTCAACAGCTTCCTTGAGGAGAGTTCCGACGATTCCTCGGTGTTCGCAGGTTTCCATGATGATATCGAGCAGACGGAGAAAAATCTTGCGGACGAGCTTGACAGCCTCTATGACGATATTATGAGCAGCGGCCCCGCAACAATAGTGCCGAAGCCCATCTCCGCCATCGTGTCGGGCGAGGAGGAGCAGCCCGCCGAGCCTGAGAGCAGCGCTCTGGATGAGCTTTGGCTCAACCCCGAGGAATACATCGAGCCTGAGATACCCGTCGTTTCGCTTGACGGCGAGGAGGAGCAGGAGGATGAGTCCGCCCCCGAGGAAGAGGAGCCGACGCCCGCCTCCGATGAGAAAAACGACCTTTTCAGCATGATAGATTCGCTCAAGGCGGATACCGACGGCAACACGGGCTTCAGCGATATCCTCTCCGAGATAGAGACCAACGACCGTATAGTCCCCGTCAATGAGGAGAATCTCAAGGCGGATGATATCGTTACCGCCGCGCCCGCCGCCCCTGCCGCACCCGCTGCCTCCGCTACGTCGGAGCAGAAGCTGGCGGCTCCCGCAGCGCAGGAAAGCGACGACGATGACGACTTTGATTATGAATCGGAGCTTGCAGCCCTGCTCGGCGACGAGCCGGAGGAGAGCGAGCAGCCTGCCGAGGAGCAGCAGCCCGCCGAGTCTGCAATTGAGCCGGAGAAGCCCGGCTTTGTGGTCGAGATACCCGACGACGGCAACGATTACGAGGCTGCCGCCGCAGGCTACGACACCAAGCCTCTGCCCGACCTCACCAAGACGGTCGGCAGCATCTCCACGGACGAGTCGAAGTTCGTCGTGCCAGAGGAGCCGACGGAGGAGAAGCCCGCTGACGGAGAGAAAAAGAAGGTCACCGCCTCCGAGATAATCAGAAAGATAGTGCTCGCTGTCTCGATAATCACGATAATCGTCAGCAGCGGCGTGCTTGCGAATACCTATATTATTGAACCTTATAATTATAAGAAGAACGAGGATCTGCTTGCGAGCCGCCTCAATTCGGGCGCGAACGAGCACAGCGACGCCAGCATCGACGACGTGACGGTGAACGGAGGCGACAGCTCGAAGTACCCCTCCGGTATGCTTGCAAAATATGCCCAGCTTTACGACGTCAACAGCGACCTTGCGGGCTGGATCTCCATACCCGCTCTTGAGATAAACCTGCCCGTAGTCAAGGGCGCGGACAACAGCTATTATCTGCGCCGCAACATCTACAAGAAGCGCACCGATTACGGCGTTCCGTTCTTTGATTACAGGATAAGCGACCTCAAGAATCTGCCCCGCAACACCGTCGTTTACGGCCACAATATGCGCCACGACGACCTCATCTTCGGTATGCTTGAGAATTACCGCGAGATAAGCGGCTTCAAGTCCGCCCCCGTCATAGAGTGCAACACGATATACGGCGATCAGCTTTGGTTTGTCTATGCCGTGTTCATCACGAATTCAAGGGCGAGCGACGATAACGGCTATATCTTCCCGTATAACTTCATTGATGTCAGCGACGCGAAATTCGCCGAGTACATTGCGGAGATAGACAAGAGAAAACTCTACACCACCGGCGTTGACATCAATCCGACCGATAAAATACTCACGCTCTCCACCTGCTGCTACGACTTTGACGAGGCGAGGCTCGTGGTCGTTGCGAGGATGAGACGCGCGGGCGAAAGCTCAAGCGTCAACACCTCGAACGCTATGGAGAATCCGAATCCCAAATACCCGCAGGCGTGGTATGACGCCAACAAGAAGACCAACCCTTATGCGGCTGATTCACGCTGGTAAACAGCGGACACATTTCACACTAAGGAACGGTGAAAGCAATGATCAAAAAAGCAAGCATATTCACTCTGAACGCTTATACGGCTCAGGGTGCCGCCGATGTGCTCAAGGCACGGTTGTCGGAGCATTGCGGCGAGCTTCGTGAGGCGGATTTTTCCGCACCGCTTGAGCTTGCCCGTGCCGCCGTATCATGCGGCGGGCTTGCAGTCGCAGCCGCTCCGATATCCCAGTATCTCGACGCAAAGCTCCGCATCATCAAGGAGCTGCAATTGCGCCCATTGCGCAGCAAGGCGATCGTTGACGCTCTTGCCCTGAGCGGCATAGGCGATCAGCGCACGCGCGACCTGCATAGCGCCGTGCCCGAGGGAGCAAAGGCTCTGCCCACCGAGGACGGCCGATATTCGGGCTTCATCTGCAAGCACGGCAACGGGATGCTCATCCTGCTGCCGCTCGACTCGGATATCATTCAGAATTGTTTTGATAAAGAGCTGCGAGCCGTTTTCGGCGAAGCGAAGCCCAAACACTCGGCTATGGCTCAGTTCAGGCAGAGCGTTGAGCGGATAATCGCCGTGGACAGACCCATCGCCGTGGCTCAGGTCGGCTGCTTCAAGCCGCTGCTTGCCTCTCTTATGAGCGTTGACGGCGCGAGCGAGATATTCCTCCCGTGCAAGCTCGGGGATGAGATAAACGGCAAGGATTATTACGCCGAATGCGCCAAGGCCGCCAAAACGGCGGCGCAGACCGATTTCGGCATTGCCGTCTCCGACATTGAGACGGACTCAAGCGGCACAAGGTTTATGACCGTGTGCGTTGCCGACGGCAAGTGTGCCAAATGTGCCAAGGTCTTTGCCGACGGCGAGGAATCGGATAAGCACCTTGCCTCGGCGGCGATAGTCAAGCTCTGCTCTATGCTCGACGAGCTTGATAATGAATCGGAGCTTAACCCGCCGCCCGAGCTTCTGAAAAAGCCCGCCAATTCGCGCAAGCCATTCATCATAGCCCTTGCGGGCATAGGCGCGGCGATATTGCTCTGCGTCATCCTAACGGTGGTGCTCGGCAGCGGCTCCGGCAAAGCGCTGTTTGCCGACGATACGGCGGCAGGCTCGGTCACTCAGCAAAGCGAGACTTATAACTACGGCGGCAACATTTACGATTATCACGGCGAAGTCGGTCTCGGTGATGAGGATGACGAAACGACCGAGCCGTCAACGGTTCAAAACTCCGTCTTTACCCTGCCCGTTACCGCACGCACGCTGACCACAAGGCTTGCCGCTACGGCTGCGACGGTCAAGACGACGGTGAAGAATATCGCAACCACGATAGCGACTACCGTTAAGCCGACGGAGAAGCCTGCTCAGCCCTCCACCGCAAAGCCGACGGAGCAGATAACTGAGAAACCGACCGAGAAGCCCACAGAGGCAAAAACGACGAGCAAAAAGTCCTCGTCAAACGGCGACGGCAAATTCGTATTCAAGGTCTACGGCTGGGGTCACGGAGTCGGCATGAGCCAGCAGGGCGCGATCCAGATGGCGAAGGACGGCAGCTCATACAAACAGATACTCGCCCACTATTACCCCGGCACGACGCTCAAGACCGATTCAAACACACCGAAAACCGTCATTTACGGCGGCGAGGAGATACCGATAGTCAAGTATCTCTGCGGCACGACGAAGAGGGAAATCGGCGCAGGCTCGCCTGTTGAAGCTCTCAAGGCTCAGCTTGTGTGCGCCTATTCATTCGCAAAGACCTATAACTTCAATGTCCCCGCCAGCCAGCACGCCTACGACGACGGCTATGCCTATGAGGGCACTGCGCTGCACAAGGCCTGCCTCGAGGTGCTGAATATGAGCTCGGATTCCGACACTCCGAAGGCGGTTTATGTTGATTACAACGGCTCGGCGGCCCGCACGGTCTACTTTGACTCCGTGGGCGGCAAGACCGCTTCGGCGGCAGATACCTGGGGAGCGACTCAGTATCCGTACCTGAGCGGCGGCGCCTCCTGCAAAGAGGAGGTACGCTCCACCACCGTGGAGATCTCCGCTGCCGATATGAAGAAATACATACTTAATTATAACGAGGATATCAAGCTCGACGACGACCCCGCAAATTGGCTCGAGATAATCTCACACGACGGCGCCCGCAGCGAGAATTGCGGCTATGTCATCAAGATAAGGGTCGGCGATAAGACGGTGAGCGGCAACAATTTCAGGGCGAAGGTGCTCAAATACAAGATACGCTCCCACTGCTTCACCGTCGAATATGTTCCCGCATAAATAAAGAAAGAGCGGCTGCTCCCGTGAGGAGCGGCCGCTTTTGATATTAGGGGTAAAAAGAAAGGCTGCCGCTAAAGCGACAGCCTTTGTGTCAGGATTAATTATTTAACAAGACCGGTGATCTTGTCGATGATATCCTGGAAGGGGATCTTCTTGAGGAGGTCAATGAGCTTTTTGGCAAGATCCTGGAAGGGGATCTTCTTGAGAAGCTCGACAATCTTGCCGCCGACTTCTTTCCAGTTAATGTTCTTAAAGAACTGCTCGACCTTCTCCTCGGTGGAGAGCTCCTTCGTGCCTTTGAAGGGGCAGACCTCAAGGTGCTTGTCATACTCAGCCTGAAGGACAAACTGAGCGGTGCAGCCGCCGTCCTTATAGCCTTCGCCGCTGTAGGGGCAATGCTTAACATGATCCTTTACGGGGATGGTGTTTTTGATGTGAGCGTTGTACTCTGATTCCTTGTCAAATGACTTTTGGCAGTAGGGGCAGGTGTTGGTGCAGTTATCGGTAGCTGCAAAAGCAGTTACGGCTGCTGAAAGAGCCATGATAAGAGCAAGTGTGAGAGCCAGAACTTTCTTCATAATGTACTTCCTTCCGATAAAAGTTTTTCTTAACAACATTGTGTTAAGGATAACTTATAATATCATCTTTTTGCGCCCGTGTCAACAGAAAATTAATAATTGATTAACCAATAATTTAAAACCGATGTCTGAAAAGGGTGTATAATTCCAATAATTAAGTAAAGAGAAACCGCCGTGTATCATCACGGCGGCTGAATTCTTATTTATCCTCGCCCGGCACGACGAGGAAATCCATGGCGGTGTCATTGTTGATGAACCTGTAGATAAGCTCGCTTATCTCGTCGGCGGATTCAAGCATACCTTCGTCAAACCAGAGGCGGAATACCGAGAACACCGCCCCGACATAGAAGTGGACGGCGTACCTGCCGTCGGTCGTAGTGCTGACGACGGGGAAATAGTCATAGATGCATTCCTCGAGGATGCCGGAGAGGTGGTGGGCAAGCCCCGCCTCATAGACAGCCTGTATCACGGCGGCGTTATCCTGATAGAACATTGCGCCGTATTTGATTATCTCCTTGAGGTCGTTCGCCCGTCTGTTGCCGATATCGCTCACGAGCCTGTCCTTCTGATCGAGCAGATATTTGATGAGGATCTCGTCCTTGCTCTTGTAGTTGCGGTAATACGCCATGCGGGAGACCCCGGCGAGGGTGGTGATGTCCGTTATGGAGATACTTTCATATTTCTTTTCCTGCATCAGGCGCAGCAGCGCCGTGACGATGCACTCCTTGGTCAGGAGATTTGATTCGTTTTGCCTTTCCATAAACAATTATCCCTTATTTGTAACATTTAACTTAATTTTGCTTTTTTGTTGATGATTTGTTCATAAACTGATGTTACACTTGTAACCGTTACAAGTGTAACAGATTACCACGGCTTTGTCAAGTACGGTAAATTTTTCATATGAGGTAGAATATATGCTGAAACTCAAAAATATCGTCAAGGAGTACCCGACAGGCGACAGCAAGGTCGTCGCACTCAAGGGTGTGAGCATCGAGTTCCGCAAGAGCGAATTCGTCTCGATCCTTGGCCACTCCGGCTGCGGCAAGACGACGTTGCTGAATATCATCGGCGGTCTCGATCAATACACCACCGGCGACCTGATAATCGAGGGCAAGTCGACCAAGGATTTCAAGGACAGCGACTGGGACACCTACCGCAACCATTCGGTCGGCTTCGTTTTTCAGAATTACAACCTGATACCGCATCAAAGCGTGCTCTCCAACGTGGAGCTGGCGCTGACCCTCTCAGGCGTTTCGAGAGAGGAGCGCAGGGAGCGTGCAAAGGTCGCCCTTGAGAAGGTCGGTCTCGGCGATCAGCTCGGCAAGAAGCCCAATCAGATGTCGGGCGGTCAGATGCAGCGTGTGGCTATCGCCAGGGCGCTGGTCAACAACCCCGAGATATTGCTTGCCGACGAGCCGACGGGCGCGCTTGACTCCGAGACCAGCGTTCAGATAATGGATCTGCTCAAGGAGATATCCAAAGACAGGCTCGTTATAATGGTCACCCATAACCCCGAGCTTGCCGAGAGGTATTCGACAAGGATAATCCGCCTTGTGGACGGCAAGATAGTCTCCGACTCCGACCCCTACGACAGCGGCGAGGAGCAAAAGGCAAAGGAAAAGGGCAAAAAGAAGCCCTCGATGTCGTTCTTCACGGCGCTCTCGCTCTCGATGAATAACCTGCTCACCAAGAAGGTGCGCACCTTCCTCACCTCGTTTGCGGGCAGCATCGGTATAATCGGCATTGCGCTTATCCTCTCGCTCTCCAACGGCTTCCAGGCGTATATCGACGCCATTCAGCAGGAGACGCTGACATCTTACCCGATATCGGTAGACAGCGCCACCATGGATATGACCTCCATGGCAAACAGCATGACGGGCATCACCCCCGGCGAGGTGGATCACGGGCTGGACAAAGTATATTCCAACACTATGGCGGCCGATATGATGGAATCCTTCACCTCCGAGATATGGTCAAACGACCTCGTCAAGTTCAAAGAATTCCTTGACAATAACGACGAGATAGGTCAATATGTCAGCAGTATTCAATATTCCTACGGCGGCACGATGAATATTTATTCCGCCGATACATCCGACGGCGCCAATCAGGTCTACCCCAGCCCCCTTATCTCGATGATGGAGTCAATGATGGGTAGCATGAATTTCGGCGGCTTGTCCATAGATTCCTCGACTATGTCATCATATGAGAAATACTACAATTCATGGCAGGAGCTTATCAATAACAAAGAGCTGCTCACCACGCAGTATGACGTTGTTGAGGGCGCTTTCCCCGAGAAATACAACGAAGTCGTGCTTATCGTCGATAAGAATAACGAGATCAGCGACCTTGCGATACAGGGCCTCGGCATCATGTCCTCCGAGGAAATGATGAATACCTATATGTCGATGATGAGCGGCGGCGAATACACAGGCGAGCGTCACGAGATAGAGTATTCGGATATAATCGGCAAGACCTTCAAGATAGTCCTTGAGCCGAATTTCTACAGCTATAATTCCGAGACCGGCGCATATGACGATATGCACGGCGATGAGGAATACACCAAGAAGCTCGTCGACGACGGCGAGGAGATCAAGATAGTCGGTATCATCAGGCCGAAGGACGACTCCCTCATGGTCACAACTATCGGCGCTATCGGCTACACCTCGGCTCTCACCGAGCATATCGTGAGCGCCACCAATGAATGCGAGATAGTCAAGAAGCAGAAGGCTGACCCCACCGTCGATGTCTTTACGGGCATACCGTTCAAGACCGAGGAGACCTCCTCGACCGAGACTCCCGCGGCGACGGAGACTGCGGCTTTCACGCCGCCCACCGTCACGAGCCTTGCTTTCACGGGCGAAGCGCCCAAGACCTCGTTCACCGCAAACAGCTTTGACTTCAGCAAGATGGAGCCCGTCACAGAGGAGGAGATATACGCTGCTATCGATAAGAATTACAGCGGCGAGGAGGCAAAGAAATATAAGCGCACCGTTGAGCTGATGCTCAAATCCACCCTCACCCTCGACGAGCGCAGGGAGCTTATCGGCTACCTTGACGAGATGCTTGAGGGGCAGGAGATAGAGGGCATGGGCAAGGTCACGGGTCAGCAGGCCTACAGCTTTCTCCAGATGATGGATAAGGAGACCAAGCTCAAGATGCTCAACGCAATAATGAACGGCCAGATGGGTAATGTTACGCCGCCGTCGGGCGACGGTTCCAACACCACAAAGCCCTCGACCGATAAACCCTCGCAGCAGCCCTCGAATCCGTCTCAGCCGACCGTCAAGCCCGAGCCTGAGCCGGAACCCGAGCCTGAGCCGCTTGCCAAGAGCTATGAAGAGGCTCTCGAGCTTCTCGGCGTGGGCGACCTCTCGACCCCGACCTCGATCAATATTTATCCGCTCGATTTTGAGTCCAAGGATAAGATATCCGAGATAATCGACAAATATAACGAGGATATGAAAGCAAACGGCAATGAGAAAGCCGCCATAAAGTATACCGACTATATCGGTCTGCTGCTTTCATCCGTCACAAAGATAGTCAACATCATCTCATATGTCCTCATTTCGTTCGTCGCTATCTCGCTCGTCGTTTCATCAATAATGATAGGCATCATCACCTATATCTCCGTGCTCGAGAGGACGAAAGAGATAGGTATCCTCAGAGCGATCGGCGCGTCAAAGAGAGATATTTCGAGAGTGTTTAATGCGGAGACTTTGATAGTCGGCTTTGTCTCGGGTGCGCTCGGCATCGGCATCACGGTGCTGCTGAATATCCCGATCAATATGATAATCAAGCACCTTACCGGCATCGCCCACGTCTCGCAGCTTCCGCTCAACGGCGCGATAATCCTTGTGGCGATCAGCATGGTGCTGACCCTTATCGCAGGTCTCATCCCCTCAAAGATAGCCTCGCGCAAGGATCCCGTCGTAGCCCTCAGAACCGAATAAAAGCGATCCCCGGCGCAATGTGTTCGGCACTGCGTCGGGGATATTTATATATAATGTATAGAAAGCGCAAAAAATCCGCCCCGTCTTGCGGCGGAGCGGACTTTGACTCTTTTGATTATGCGCGATCAAGTATTCTGTTGATGCCGGCAACTACTACGTCAAATTCCTTGACGAGCTGCTCGAAGTAAACCTTACCTGATTCCTCGAGGTGATAGTAACGGCGCTTACGCTTCTTGCCTACAAGCATCTCATACTCGCTGAGATAGCCTGCTGCGACCATGCGGAAAAGGATGGAGTACAGGGTACCCTCAAGCATGGTGTAGGTGCCAAGGCTCTTTGCAGCGAAAAGCTGGGTAAGCTGGTAGCCGTACAGATCCTCGTCACGAAGGAGATAGAGGATGAGCATTTCGGCGGTGCCTCTCTTGAAATTGTCCTGACTTTGGCTCACGTTGATCACTCTTTCTTTTTAAAATTTTTATAATGCACTTAGCTGCCAAAAGCAAAAGTACAGTCTGTATCTATATAATACCACAGAGATTGGTAGAAAGCAAATACTATTTTTGAAAATATTCGTATTTTCATAATTTTTGTTTAATATATCCTAAAATCAACAGACAACTCATTGATGATTTGTGATTGTTGCATATCAAATATCGTAATTTCGATAGTTTTTACCCCGATTTATTCGTTCTATCAATACTTTTGTTTGAGTGTTGCCGCCCCATACGGCGCAGAATGCATACAAAAAGGCAGCGGTTGCGAGCCGCTGCCTTTATAAAAATTGCTTTATTTTACCGTCAGGGCGTAGCCTGCGGAGTAGCCGGAGTATTTATCGGAGGAGGCGCTTGCGGTGCCGGAGAAGCTGCCGTTTGAGGAGGCGGTCTGACCGAATACCCTAACGATGCCGCCGCTTATCGCAACGCAATTCGCCATGTCGTTGTCGGAGCCTGCCTGCGTGGCTATCGCCGCGCGGTTGCCGCCGGGTGTCAGAAAATCCGCAAAGGCGTCGAATTCGCCGAGGTTGCCGACCGTGTTGAATTCCCTGTCGCCCGATTTGGTGTAGCCCGTGACGACAAAGCCGCCCTCGGTGCGCCTGATATCGGTTATCTGATCCTCATAATAGCCTGAAACAGCCCTCATCCACTGCTCTTTGCCGCTGCCGTCGATGCGGATAACGAGCGCATCCGTCTTGCCGCCGCAGTGATGGACTCCTGCGAGAGTGCCGTCGGGGGCAGGGGTACCCCTCAGCTCATATGAGCCGCCGAGCAGGCAGCCGCCCTCGCCGTCCGCCTCGATAACGCCGAATTTATCAATGCCGCTCGTTGCGACGCAGTAGCCCCAGAGAAGCTTGCCGTCGGGGCTGAATTTATAGGCTATACTGTCGTTGTAGCCGCCGATGAGACTGTCAAAGCGGGCAAAATCGCCGTCGATCGAGGAGGTCATGCAGGCGGCGAAAATATTGCCGTCACCGTCGCAGCTGATGCCGCCCATCGACGAGCCCTTGCTGCCGCAGAAGAATTCTTTCCATTTGACATTGCCGTTGCCGTCAAGGCTGAAAATGAAGCCGCTCGTGCGCTTGCTTATGACGGAGGAATTCTCCGCAGGCTCGGCACGGTTGCCCGTGAAATCGCCGTCAAGTGAGGTGGTGTTGCCGCTGACGGCGAAGCCGTCGGGCGAAGCGGAAACGCCGTTAAACAGGCTGTGTCCGCTGCCGGAGTAGCGCTTGACCCACTCGATATTGCCGCTCGCCGTATACTTTATCGCCAAGGCGGCGGTGGTGGCACTTGTATCGTATGAATTGGAGCGATATGCGTAGCCGACGGCTAAGATACCGCCGTCCGAGAGCGTGGCAATGTCGCTGAGCACTACCGTTTCGCCCTGCTGTGTATACTGCTGCTTCCAGATGGCAGCGCCGTTTTTATTGAGCTTAGCGACGAAGGAATATGTTGAATTCAATGCGCCCTTTGACACGTCGGCAAACCAGCCGTCGGTCGAGGTGGAGGTGCCGCATATGACGAAGCCGCCGTCCGCTGAAGCAGCCGCGCCCCTGATGATGTCCGCACCGCTGCCCTCGATGAGCGTCACGGGCAGCTTCTCGATCTCCCTTATCAGCACACCGCCCTCGGTGGTAGTCTCTTTCGAGGTCGTCGGCTCGGTGACGGGGTCGGTTATCGGCTCCGTGACAGGCTCTGTGGTCGGCTGAGTTGTGGGCTTGGTTGTCGGCGCTGTAGTCGGCACGGTCACGGGCTGAGTCACCGCCGTGGTAGTGGTTGTTTCGTCCGGCTTTGAGGGGATCAAGCCCTTTATCAGGTTGCCGAGCAGCATGAGCATCATAGTGATGATAAGTACGATTATCGTTATGGTCCTTACGAATGAACCGAGCATGGTATCGCCTCCCGTTTTATATAAATCCGATTATATTTTACCATACCGGCGGCAAAATTTCAACCGTCTGATTTTTCCGTGACTTTTTGCGGCATTTGTTGCCTCTTGCCGCTTGAATTCACCGAAAACTTGTGGTAAAATCAGCATAATGACAGATTATAAAATGGGGGTGTTTCGGATGATACTCAAAAGCGAGCCGTATATCTCGGACAGCGAGCTTAAAGAAGCTCTGCTCGGGGCGCTTGAGGGCAGGCAGCTCAACAAGGTGCTGCTCCTGCCGCCCGATTACACAAGGCTCTACTCCGGCGCAGGCAAGATAACGGCTGTTTATTACGAGGCGCTCAAGGATATCTGCGAGGTCGATATCATGCCCGCCCTCGGCACGCATGAGCCGATGACGCGGGAGGAATTCACCGCCTTTTTCGGCAGCGGAGTGCCCTTTGAGCGCATGATAGTGCACAATTGGCGCACAGATGTTGTCAAGCTCGGCGAGGTGCCCGCGGATTTCGTCAGCGAGGTCTCCGACGGGCTGGTGAATACCAAGATCGACGTTGAGGTCAACCGCCGCATAGTCGATCCGAGCTACGACCTCATCATTTCTATAGGTCAGGTCGTGCCGCACGAGGTGGTCGGCATGGCGAATTACTCCAAAAATATCTTTGTCGGCTGCGGCGGCAGCAATATGATAAATTCATCGCATATGCTCGGCGCTTTCTATGGCATGGAGCGCATCATGGGCAAGGATCATTCGCCCGTGCGTAAGGTGTTCGACTATGCCCAGGAGCATTTTCTTACCGACGTGCCGCTGCTGTATGTGCTGACCGTCACGACCAACAAGGGCGACGACACATTCATTCACGGGCTGTTTATCGGCGAGCACAGGGACGTCTTTGAGCAGGCGGTGAAGCTGAGTCAGGATATCAACCTGACCTATGTGGACGAGCCTTTCAAAAAAGTCGTCGTTTATCTCGACGAGCGTGAATTTAAGAGCACCTGGCTCGGCAACAAGGCCGTGTACCGCACCAGGATGGCAATTGCCGACGGCGGCGAGCTGATAATCCTTGCCCCCGGGGTAAGGAAATTCGGCGAGGACGACGAAAACGACCGCCTTATCCGCAAATACGGCTATGTCGGGCGTGAAAATGTGCTGCGCCTTGTGGATGAGAATGAGGATCTGCGGGCCAATCTCTCTGTTGCTGCCCATCTTATCCACGGCTCGTCGGACGGACGGTTTAGCATCACCTACTGCACCGAGAAGCTGACCGCCGATGAGGTCAGGGGCGTTTCGTTCGGCTATATGCCTTATTCAGAGGCGATCAAAAAGTATGACCCCGCCGCCCTTAAAGACGGATACAACACCGTCGACGGCGAAAAAATATTCTATATAAGCAACCCCGCTTTGGGCTTGTGGACTACTAAATGAAGAAGTGAAAGATATGGAAAAGTATATTGACCTGCACACGCACTCGATAAAATCTGACGGCTCAATGACCCCCGCCGAGGTGGTGCGTGAGGCAAAGAAAGCAGGGCTCGGCGCTATAGCCCTCTCGGATCACGATACGGTGGACGGCGTTAAGGAGGCCATGGAGGAGGGCAAACGCATAGGCGTTGAGGTTGTGCCCGCGATCGAATTCTCCGTGCAGTCGGCTACCGAGACACATATCCTTGCATATTATCTCGACATTGATTCCCCGCTGCTCAAGGAGACCCTCGATAAGGTCAACGAGACGAGAAATTTCAGGATGAGCGAATGCTGCCGCAAGCTCAACGAGCTGGGCTTCGACGTCACGATGGAGGAGGCTCTCGCCCTTGCGCCGAACGGCATAGTCGGCAGGGCGCATTTCGCAAGGCTGCTTGTCGACAAGGGCTACACCTCGAGCGTCAAGGAGGGCTTCAAGCTCTATCTTGAAAACGGCAAATACGCCTATTCCGATATTCAGTATCTCTCGGCGGAGCAGGCGGTGAAGCTCATTAAAGACTGCGGCGGTCTTTCGTTCGTCGCTCACCTGCATCTTATCAAGATGGAGGACGCCCCGCTGCGTGATTTCCTCGCCCACCTCAAGGAGTGCGGGCTGGACGGCGTCGAGGGCTACTACACCGAGTATACCCCCGAGATGCAGGAGAAATATCAGGCAATGGCAAAGGAGCTGGGGCTGATGATATCGGGCGGCACGGATTTCCACGCCGCTATGAAGCCGCATATCAGCATCGGCACGGGTCTCGGCAATCTCAGGATACCCTACAGCGTCCTTGAAAATATCAAAAAAGCAAAGGAGAGCAGAGCATGAAAAAGTCAGATATAGGTCTTATCGGCCTTGCCGTAATGGGCGAGAACCTCGTTATGAATATGGAGAGCAAGGGCTTCACCGTCTCCGTTTTCAACAGAACTACTCAGAAGGTTACGAATTTCATCAACGGCAGAGCCAAGGGAAAGAATATAGTCGGCACTTATTCGCTTGAGGAGCTTGTTGCTTCGCTCGAGAAGCCCCGCAAGGTCATGATGATGATAAAGGCGGGCTCGGCGGTCGACTCCATGATAGACAGCCTCATTCCTCTGCTCGACGAGGGCGATATAATCATCGACGGCGGCAACTCCCACTTCCCCGATACCGCAAGACGCACCGCTTATGTCGAGAGCAAGGGTCTGCTCTATATCGGCACGGGTGTTTCCGGCGGCGAGGAGGGTGCTCTCAAGGGCCCGAGCATGATGCCCGGCGGCTCGCCCGCCGCATGGCCGAGCGTGAAGCCCATATTCCAGGCGATCTGCGCCAAGGTCGAGGACGGCACTCCCTGCTGCGATTGGGTCGGCGAGAACGGCGCGGGTCACTTTGTCAAAATGGTTCACAACGGCATCGAATACGGCGATATGCAGCTCATCTGCGAGGCTTATCAGCTCATGCGCGACCTGCTCGGCATGAGCGCCGACGAGATGCACGAGGTCTTTGCCAAGTGGAATACCGAGGAGCTTGACAGCTACCTCATCGAGATAACCTCGGATATCCTTGCATATAAGGACACCGACGGCAAGCCCATAGTCGACAAGATACTCGACACCGCGGGGCAGAAGGGCACAGGCAAATGGACGGGCATCGCAGCCTTGGACGAGGGCATCCCCCTCACCCTTATCGCCGAGGCCGTATTCTCAAGGTGCCTGAGCGCCATGAAAGAGGAGAGGGTCGGCGCCTCCAAGGTGCTTCACGGCCCGAAGCCCGAATTCAGCGGCGACAGGGAGCAATTCATCAACGATATCAAAAACGCACTCTTTGCGGCGAAGATAGTTTCCTACGCTCAGGGCTACACCCTCATGCGCTCGGCCGCAAAGACATATAATTGGAATCTCAACTACGGCGGCATCGCCCTTATGTGGAGAGGCGGCTGCATTATCAGGAGCATTTTCCTCGGCAAGATAAAGGAAGCCTTTGACAATGACCCCGCCCTGACCAACCTGCTGCTCGACCCATATTTCAAGGGCGTTATGGAGAGCGCGCAGGCTGGCTGGAGGCGCGTTTGCGCCGCCGCAATAACCAACGGCATTCCTCTGCCCGCAATGACGGCGGCCCTCAACTACTATGACGGCTACCGCTGCGAGAATCTGCCCGCTAACCTGCTTCAGGCTCAGCGCGACTATTTCGGCGCTCACACCTACGAGAGAGTTGACCGTGCGAGGGGCGAATTCTTCCACACCAACTGGACTGGCGAGGGCGGCGACACCGCCGCAACGCAGTATAACGCTTAACGCATTAGCGAGGTGCTTAAAATGGAGCTTAATATCAAAAAAGATTATTCATGGGCAATAGTCGTGCCCACCAGTATGGGCGTTCGTATCTGCCCGGCGGAGGGTCAGCCCGTCGCCGCGAGCGATGTGTTCAGAATGCAGGCGACAAGCGCCGAGACCAATGTTGCGAGCATTGCTTCATACCTCGGCATGCCCGTCAAGGTGCTCACCACCTTCGTCAAGGGCAGCCCGATTGCGGCGTTTATCAAGCAAAATCTGCGCTCAAGGGGCATGACCTTTGAGGGCAAAGAAGTCGAACAGGGCGGCCCGTGGGGCTTCCGCCACCAGTTCAATATAGCCGACAGCGGCTGCGGCTCAAGAGGGCCGAGAGTCCAAAACGACCGCGCGGGCGAGGTCGGCAGGACTCTTTCGCTGCGTGATTTCGATGTTGATCGCATTTTCGGCAAGGAGGGCGTCGGCATACTCCACCTATCCGGTCTTATCGCCGCTCTCTCACCCGAGACGGGCGAATTCTGCCTCGAGCTTGCAAAGAAAGCCAAGCAATACGGCACGGCGGTCTCGTTTGACCTCAATTACCGCGATTCGTTCTGGAAGGGCAGGGAGAGCGAGCTGCACGCCATATTCTCCGAGATAGCCTCGAATGCCGATATTCTCGTCGGCAACGAGGAGGATTTCCAGCTCTGCCTCGGCATCAAAGGCCCCGAGGCGGGCGGCAAGGATATCGCCTCCAAGATCGAGAGCTTCAAGGAGATGATAGGCAGGGTCAAGGCGGCTTACCCGAACGCCAAGGTCTTTGCGACCACCCTGCGCCAGGTCGTCAACGCAAACACCCACCTGTGGGGCGCAATAATGCTTGCGGGCGACGAATGGCACGTCGTTGAGCCGCGCGAGATAAGAGTGCTCGACCGTATCGGCGGCGGCGACGGCTTCGTGGGCGGCCTGCTATATGCGGCGCTC
>ULPT01029745.1_pt1 | contig 20566 bp, 20 predicted proteins | sample 1953751 | NCBI WGS metagenome assembly ULPT01 (sample SAMEA4835636, study PRJEB28245) | human gut metagenome | biome: gut microbiome; material: fecal sample | place: Denmark | collected 2008 | reverse complement strand
TTGAGCGAAGTAGATATGGTTGTTATTATGGTTAAGCATGATCACATCAAGCAGAATTGGGACAAACTAAAGGGGAAAATTATCCTTGATTGCCATAACATTTGCCCGCTTGAAGGTGTGTATCACATTTAAAATCTTGTACAATGAGTATTTTTAAAGATAAAGTATTATTGATAACAGGTGGTACTGGTAGTTTCGGTAATGCGGTGTTACACCGTTTCCTTCGTACAGATATAGACGAAATTCGTGTTTTCTCCCGTGACGAGAAGAAGCAAGACGACATGCGTCATGAGTATCAAGCAAAAATGCCCGACGTGGCGCATAAAATCAAGTTCTATATTGGTGATGTCCGCAATAAGAGTACACTGAAATATGCCATGAAAGGCGTAGATTATGTGTTTCATGCTGCCGCTTTGAAGCAGGTCCCCAGTTGCGAGTTCTTCCCAATGGAAGCCGTCAAGACAAATGTGATAGGGACAGACAATACGCTGGATGCCGCCATTGATGCAGGTGTGAAGTGTGTTATTTGTCTCTCAACAGACAAGGCTGCTTATCCTATCAATGCTATGGGTATTACCAAGGCTATTGAAGAGAAGATAGCAGTTGCTAAGAGCCGCAACTCTGGCGATACTAAGATTTGCTGTACAAGATATGGTAACGTGATGTGCAGCCGTGGTAGCGTGATTCCACTATGGATAGATCAAATTCGTAATGGCAACCCTATCACCCTTACTGAACCACAGATGACACGCTTTATTATGAGTTTAGATGAGGCGGTGGATTTGGTATTGTTTGCTTTTGAGCATGGAATCAATGGTGATATTCTTGTACAGAAGGCGCCAGCTTGTACGATACTAACACAAGCTGAAGCCGTTTGCGAAATATTTGGGGGGAAAAAAGAAGATATAAAAGTTATTGGAATCCGTCATGGTGAGAAGCTTTATGAAACCCTTCTTACGAATGAAGAATGTGCCAAAGCCGTAGATATGGGCAATTTCTATCGGGTGCCAGCTGATAATCGTGATTTGAATTATGACAAGTATTTCACCGATGGAAACGCAGAAAGAAATATCCTCACTGAGTTTAATTCAAATAACACGGAGCGTCTTACGGTTGAACAGGTAAAAGAAAAACTGCTTTCACTAGAATATATTCATAATGAATTGAATGGCATAGATAATATCGCTTAGTTGATTATAATATGAAATTCTTTATTTGTGGTTGCAATGGTATGGCCGGTCATACCATCAGTTTATATCTTCAGGAACAAGGACATGAGGTTTATGGCTTTGATCTTCATGAGCCAAAACTCATAAAGGGTTTTGCTGGAAACGCCTTTGATATAGAGACAATTGCACGGGTTATCAAAGAAGGTAAATATGATACTGTCATCAACTGCATTGGCGTTCTTAATCAGTTCGCAGAGAATAACCACGCACTTGCTACTTTCCTGAATAGCTATTTCCCGCACTTTTTAGCAAAGACCACTGAAGCTACCAACACTCAGGTCATTCACATGACCACCGACTGTGTCTTCTCCGGTAAGAAGGGATCATATACAGAGAATGACTTTCGAGACGGCGAGACCTTCTATGACCGCAGCAAGGCTCTGGGTGAACTTGATGATGACAAGAACCTTTCCTTGAGAAATTCCATTGTCGGAGCTGACATCAATCCTAAGGGCATTGGTCTACTGAACTGGTTCATGAATAACACCATCGGTGAACATCCTATAGTGAATGGTTACACCAAAGCCATGTGGACTGGCCAGTGCACTTATCAGCTAGCCAAGACCATGGAAGCAGCTGCTAAAGAACGCGCTCATGGTCTTGTAAATGCTGTACCGGATACAGACATCTCAAAGTATGAGCTGCTGAAGCTTTTTAATAAGTACCTTCGTGGTGGGCGCGTACAGATTAACCCTATAGATGGTGTTAACGCCGATAAGAGCCTAAAGCGTACAAACTGGGATTTCAATTACCGTATTCCCGACTATGAGCAGATGGTCGCTGAAATGTCAAAGTGGATTTTTACGCACAAAGAATTATATCCTCATTATAACCTTTAGTCCGTATGAGAAAGCTGAAATTGATGACAATCGTGGGTACTCGCCCAGAAATCATAAAGATGTCTGCCATTATCAAGAAAGCAGACAAGTATTTTGACCAGGTGCTAGTACACACTGGCCAGAACTATGACTATACACTAAATGAGGTGTTCTTTAAAGACCTTGGATTACGTGAGCCGGATTATTATCTTGGTGTTGTAGGCAACAACCTTGGCCAGACTATGGGTAATGTCATTTCCAAGAGTTATGAGTTGATGGCGGAAGTAAAGCCGGATGCCATTATTGTTTTGGGGGACACCAACAGTTGCTTGTGTGTAATCTCAGCAAAACGTTTGAAAATTCCTATCTTTCATATGGAGGCCGGTAATCGTTGCAAGGATGAGAATCTTCCAGAGGAGGTGATTCGCCGTGTGGTTGATGTGACCAGTGATATTAACCTGTGCTACTCAGAGCATGCAAGACGTTATATCCTTGATACTGGCGTGAAGCCAGAATATACCTATGTGGTGGGCTCTCCTATGGCAGAAGTACTGAAAGACGTGTTACCTCAGATTGAGGCCAGTACCGTTTTAGAAGATCTTGGTCTAGAAAAAAGCAAGTATATCTTGTTGAGTGCTCATCGTGAAGAGAATATTGATATTGAAGCTAACTTCTTTTCTCTGATGAATGCTGTTAATACTATGGCAGAGACCTATAATATGCCGGTGCTCTACAGTTGCCATCCTCGTAGCCAGAAGATGATTGAAAAGAGGGGTTTTAAGTTTAATGACAAGGTCATTCAGCATAAGCCGCTCGGATTCTTTGACTACAATAAACTTCAGCAGAATGCTTTCTGTGTAGTTTCAGATTCTGGTACTGTTCCTGAGGAAGGTGCATTCTTTGGCTTTCCGGCAGTTAGTATCCGTACTTCTACGGAGCGTCCAGAGGCTATGGACAAGGGCGTGTTCACAATAGGCTCTATTACATCCGAAGCCGTATGTCAGGCTGTTGAACTAGCCGTGACTATGCACGCCAATGGTGATGACGCTTGTCCAGTGCCTGCATATATAGATGAGAATGTTTCTACTAAGGTGATTAAGCTAATCCAAAGTTATGTTGGAATAGTGGACAAGATGATTTGGAAAAAGAATTGATAATGAACTAGTAAAATACAAGTTAGAAAGGTCGTTTTGCACATATGGGGAACCTATGCCTATTTATTTTTCTGCTATTATTAGTAGTCGCGCTTATTGTATATCATAGACGCAAGAAAAATTTTGATGCTGGAGCTGTATTGATTTCCTTATATGCAGTCTATGCGTTATTGGCTATATTTTTGTTTAATGACTATAGTACAGTTGATAATGAAGATTTTCAAAATTTTAAGGTTAAGCTATTTCCTTTGGTTTATCTATTTGTAGGTTTAATCATTGCATTTTATCCAATATTATCTTTCAAATCGAAATCATATGCTCGAATTCAGGCTCCAGCTTTTAAATTGGATGCATTTGCTTGGTTTGTGATTGTCTGCTATGTCCTACAAGCAGGATATATTGTGGAGAATTTATCTAGGGGACTTTTCATGGTATTATTCATGGACGATGGGACCTTGGAATTATATAGCGAGATGATTGAAAATCAATCAGAAGGAGGAATGGGTATTGCAAATGTTTTCTCAATATTTGCAAACATGCTCTATCCTTTTACTATTTTGATGTTTTATTACTATTTATCGTTGCCGAAGAGAAAGAAAATAATTCTTGCAGGTTTAGGCTTGGCAATACTCATTGGCATATTGGATTATGTGGCGAAAGGGCAACGTGGTGGAATGGTTAAACGAATACTTATATTTATTGGGACTTTTTTTCTTTTCAAGGATTATATTGCAGATCATATAAAGAAAAAGATAAAGTTTTGGGGTACTTTGGCTTTCTCTGGCCTTGTGGCGATTTTTATGATAATGTCTTTGAGCCGTTTTGGAGAACGAGAAGGAGGCGTATTGTCTTCTTTTAATAGATATGGAGGAGAAGCGGTTATAAACTTTGATAAATACGCCATGGATGATAACGGTATCAGATATGGTGATAGAGTAGTCCCTCTTTTTAAAAAGATACTTCAGTTTGACAATGTGCCTAATAATTTTTATGAAAGAAGATTAAAATATCCCAATCTGTATGTAAATGATGAGGTGTTTGTTACTTTTATAGGTGATTTTTGTATTGATTTTGGACCAGTATTCACTTTCTTTATATTGATTTTCTTCTCTATATGGATACGAAGGTTAACATTGTCAAACCAAAGAGAATATCCATTTCATAAATTAATACTGTTGCATTTTACCTTGTGTATTTGCATACAAGGAGGGTCGTTATTCCCGTATGCGGATACAGGAAACCTGGTAATCATAATGACTATCCTTTTGTATTTGTTTTTCTCCTTCTGCTATAGTAGTAAGTCAGTGGCAATAGTTAAAACAGGTAATAATGGGTAGTATTATTGAAGCGTCAAAATCAGGAAGGATAGCAAAAAACACTATTTTGCTGTACGCAAGGATGCTTATCCTAATGGTTATTAATTTATATACTGTTAGGGTGGTATTGCTAGCTTTGGGCGTAGAAGATTATGGCATTTTTAGTAGCGTAGCTGGTGTCGTAACAATAATGAATAGTATCAACAGTGTAATGTCTAATGCTACACAGAGGTATTATTCGTTCTATTTAGGAAAAAAAGATGATATCGGGTTAAATAAAGTTTTTTCAGTAAGTCTTGATGTTTATGTTTTATTTGTAGCTATTGTTTTTTTGCTTGGCGAATCTGTGGGGTTATGGTTTGTTAATGCTAAACTGGTGATTCCAGAGACACGTGTACTTGCGAGTAATTGGACATACCAGTTTTCATTACTGACATTTGCTGCCACTATGCTCTCGATGCCATTCTTGTCTGCCATATTGGCGCATGAGAGGATAGGTGCATATAGCATATTTACCACTATTGAATATACATTGAAATTAATTTTTGCTTTACTTCTGACGGTTTTGAAAGGAGATGTACTTATTTTATATGCGGCATCAAATTTCATGGCTCAATTATTTCTTGCCATTTGCTATTATTGGTATTCTAAGACTAAATTTTCGGAGTGTGTATATCATCCATTTAAGAAAAGTGGAATGCATAAGGAAATGATTTCATATTCAAGTTGGACATTATTTGGGTCGGTAGCAGGAGTAGGGATGAATCAAGTGATGACGATTTTATACAATATTTTCTTCGGTCCTATTGTAACTGCATCAAGAGCTATTTCCTTACAGATTAGTAGTGCTTTAACAGCTTTTTGCAATAGTTTTATTACAGCATTACGGCCACCCATGATAAAATCATATTCGGAGGGTAATAGCAGCTATCTATTAAAATTGTTTAATATTAGTAATAAGTTCATTTTTTATTCATTACTAATCATTGTTGTACCTTTGGTATTAGAAATGGATACGGTTTTGAAGGTGTGGTTAAGTGTAGTAGATAGTTTTTCGATTAATTTTTCAAGACTAATCATTTTATACTTCATTATAATGGTATTGGGTAACCCTATTACTATCATTATACAGGCAATAGGTAAAGTAAAGGAGTATTATATTAAAGTTGAATTATTTACTTTGCTATGTCCAGTATTTGCTTATGCATTATTTAAATTAGGTTTTAATGCGTATTATGGTTACATTGTGATGATTTTTTCAATTATTCTTTCACATATAATGCGCTTGATTTGTTTAAAAAAAATATATCCTTTTTTAAATTACAAAGACTATACCTTCAGTTTTGTTATCCCTGCAATTATTATAGCGTTTATTGTTTTTGGGGCTGCATATCTCACACATGGAATAATCGAAACTGTTTTTTTGCGGGTTGTTTGTGTGGGTATTACATCTATTATTCTTACTTTCGTATTGGTGTGGTTATTTGGTGTAAGTAAGGAAGAAAAAAAAGTAATAATGTCGTTAGTAGAGAGTGTAGGAGATAGAAGAAAAAACTGATTTTAATTTTATATGGAGACCTTACCGTATTTTTCAATTATCATTCCACAGAAGAATAGAGCGGAATATCTGTATCATACAATTAGAACATGTATGATACAAGATTATCCAAATTTAGAGATACTTATCTCAGATGATTGTAGTGATGATAACTCTGTGGAAGTTGTGAGACGTCTTATGGCAATTGACTCTAGAATTCGTTTATTTGCTCACAAGCATCATTTGGGAATGAGAGATAACTTTGAATTTGTACTAAGTCAGGTGCGTCCTGGTTATGTAATGGCATTAGGTGGCGACGATGGCTTAACTCCTGGTGCTATTTGGCGAATGCTTGAGATACTAAGAGAGACGAATACACAGTTGTTAACATGGACGCCCCATCTATTCTTTTACCCAGAAGAAGAAAAAGGGCACAGTATTTTATGTATAAAAAGATATAAGAAGTATTACGTTAAAAAGTTGCGTTCGGAAGACTATCTTAATAAAATAGCTAAGACGTTTAATTACTCAACATTTGATTGCCCCATGTTTTATATAAAGGGGGTTGCTTCAACAGAATTAGTTGACAGGGTGAAGTCTCGCACTAAAGATCATTGTTTTTATGCATGTCCAACACCAGATGGTTTTTCTGGAATTGCTTTAGCTGGAGAAGTAAAGGAGTATGCCTTCACTAATGAACCATTATCAATAACTGGTAGTTCTCCTAAATCACAAGGAAAGAATTATCATAGGACTGACGAACAATCAAAAAAAGAATCAGCTGAGTTTTTTAGTGATAGTGCTAGTAGACCTATGCATAAAGAACTAGCATCTCAGCCATATTCACCATTGGTGACAATAATGACTGCTGATTTTATTTTGCAAGCACAAGATTTAACAGGTTGGCCCGGAAAGTTCCCCGAATTATCATATGATAATCTTATTAGGAGAACCTTTGATTTTCTTACAAAAAGTACATTCCATAATGAAGTTCTTGTTCGTGAATTAAATATAGTAAAAAAAATTGCAGAGCGACATGGCCAAGTTGAACTATTTAATCAACTATTAACAAAAACGAAACGTAAAGTTGTATGGGATAAACCAGTATATGGCTTTGCTGTAACAAACACGATTCATATCGATGGTGCAGAACATGGTATCGATAACATATTTGATGCCTCATTGACCGCTCAATCTATTGCTAAAGTATATCACAAAGTGTCTATTAAAGGATTAAGTGAGCTTGTTATAAACTCAATAAAGATTCTAATAAGACAGAGACGTTTCAAAAAAGAGTCTTTTCCGCAATTAAATTAATTCGCAAAAGATTAAAAATGATTATGAAATAGAAGTGAAAACAATATGAACATCAAAAAAACTTTTTTGTATCAGTATTTAAGAGAACATTATCTAAAGTTAATGGTCAAGCTTAATCCTGAAAGGGAAGTAGACAGGTGTTATTACCCTCATTATAACAAGCATGTTAATTTGAAGGAACCACACAATCTTATCGAAAAGATGTATTGGATGGAACTATATGCTGATACCTCCATGTGGACCCTGTGTGCAGATAAATATAAAGTAAGAGAGTACATCGGTTCTCTTGGTCTGCTTGATTATATGCCGAAACTGTATGGCCATTGGGACAAGGCTAAGGATGTTAATTTTGATGATATCCCAAATAGTTTTGTCATTAAGGCAAATAATGGGTGTGCAACGGTAAAAGTAGTACAAGACAAAAGCAAGATTAACTTAAATGCCCTAAGAAAAGAACTAAAACGCTGGTTGATTCTGCCATACGGATGGATGCATGCTCAGTTACATTATACAAAGATTAAACCTTGTCTAATTGCTGAAGAACTATTGCATAATGACTACTCGGAACTGTCCCCTCAGTCACTCGTTGATTTTAAAGTCTATTGTATTAATGGTGAGCCTCAGTTTATATGGGTCGCATATAATCGAGTCAATATGCATGTTCATGTTCAATGCTTCGATACACAATGGAACCCGAAGCCAGAATATGCAAGGGATACTATGTCTCATTATGTGTATAGCCACAATGACAAAGCATTAGAAAAACCCACATGTCTTGAGGAAATGATGGAATTGGCTAGGAAGATCTCTGCCCCTTACCCTCAAGTAAGAGTTGACTTTTATGTAGTGAATAGAAAGCCTGTTATCGGTGAGTTAACATTTACTCAAGGCTATGGTTTCTTGAAAGAAGAGGTTTATGACAGACTGGGAGAAATGATAGATTTAAGCAAAGTAGCGAGGATAAAATAATGAAAATAGAGCGTCGTAAAGACTTATATTCTCAAAATACGATGAGATTGCATTCTATTGCGAATGAGTTATATTATCCAGAATCGTATGAAGAACTCAAGGGCCTATTAAAGCTATACGGGACGGATTGTCTCATTCTCTCGGCCGGTAGCAATCTCATTTTACCGCCGCAACTGCATAAACCAGTGATTTCGCTGATGAAATTGAATGAAAAGATTGAATTACAGGGAGATGGAAGGGTTCTTTCGGGCTGCTCTGTTCGAGTTCAAAAGTTGATTCGTTTTTTACAGCAGAACAATCTTGGCGGTATAGAATACTTGTACTCTATACCAGCGAGTGTGGGAGGTCTCGTGTACATGAACGGTGGAAGAGGACGAGAGCATAACATGGCTATCTCTGATTACTTGGACACTGTTGATTATTTAGATTTGAGTGACTTGACAATAAAGTCATATATCGCTCAGAAGACTGATTTCACTTATCGCCATTCGCCATTTCAAGATATGAGTGTTGTCATATTGGAGGCATATTTTAGATTCAAGAATCAAAAGCCAGAGGTGACGGAGGCGCTGATAAAAGAGCGTCTTGATTATTCCAAGAAGTATTTATCTGCCGACAAACCTAGTTGTGGAACAGCATTCTGTAAGGGTAATCGTTACATATTTCGCTTATTACGAGGACTAAGAGTAGGTGATGCCATGTTCAGCAAAAAAACATCCAACTGGATATCTAATGTTGGGAATGCTACCTATGAGGATGTCTGTAAGTTAATCAATAAGACACAGAGAATCCATAAGTTGTTTTTGAATGAATGTCAACCAGAAATAAGAATTATCAAAGAATAGTCTTTATGGGGAAAATAAATAAAATTGTTTTTATAGTTCGCACCATGGTTCCACGTGTAGACAAAAGGATAAAGGAATTTATAGCCAATGGGTATGATGTGGAAGTGTATGGTTTTGAGTTTGAGAATGTGAGAATTGATAACTCGAAGAATACAGCCTACTTCTATAATGTGCTCGCCACTATCCCTAATTTTCCCAATCAACTCACATACAAACAAAGAGCAGTACTTTTCTATAAGAAGATTAAAGAGGTAATTAAGAAGTTTGACAAGAAAGAAACTCTGTTCTATTTTTTCACCATCAATACTTCTTTCATCACACTTGTGTCTCCTGGCCTTCTTTTCATCAACGAAGAGTCGGATATGTTGTTTGATAGGGCAAGTAATCCACTGATGAGGAAACTTATTATATGGGCTAATAAACGCATCATAAAGAAGTCATATAAAACGGTGATGACGTCTCAAGGTTTTGCGGATTTCTATTACGGAGATAAGATACCGAACAATATAGTTATTATACCAAATAAGGTTAGTGCTGTCTGTTTGAATCTGCCTACTGTGGAAAAGCAACCATTTGATGTGAATCATATCAAGTTCGCATTTACTGGTAATGCCCGCTACATCTCTATATTCAATATGTGCAAAGTGATAGGGGAGTATTTCCCGCAGCACGAATTCCATTTCTACGGCACGCTAAACTATTTTACAGAAGAGCAGAAACAGGCTGTAGCCAAGTTTAAGAATGTAACAGTGCATGGACCATTTAAAAATCCAGATGACCTGCCAGAAATTTATTCTAAGATAGATTTTGTGATTAGTACCTACGACTCGGCCGGAGTTAATGTGCAGTATGCCGAGTCGAATAAGATTTATGAATCAATGTTCTTTGAAACCCCTATTTTTGTTAGTACGAACACTGTTTTGGAAAAGATTGTCAATAGGCATAATATGGGTTTTGCAATTAATGCTTTAGATGACGATGTGGTCATCAAGACAATTGAATCAATAACAAAGGAAAAATATGAAGAGTTCCGCACTGCACTACGAGCAATTGATAAGAAGGATTCTGTAAATGACAATACCATTTTTTTTCAATCCTTTAAAAAAGAGGTAGGGTGATGAAAGTCGCATTGATGTCATTTCATAATGCCGCGAACTACGGGGCTTCAATGCAAGCATACGCATTGGAGAAATACTTGCTTGATAATGGAATAGACTGTGAATATATCAATTACGTGAACGATACTAGAAAGCACATGTATAGTATGAGCTTTTTGGTAATGAACAGCTTACGTAAAAAGAAGATAGGCGCAGCAATTAGATATGCCGTTGGTAGCCCGTTTGTAAATCTAAGGAAGGCTCGTTTTAAACGTTTTTACAAGAAATATCTAAAACAAACAGAGAAACTCTATACGAATTCTCAAGAGGCCTCGGAGTTGAATGACTTGTACGATTTCTTTATTATAGGCAGTGATCAAGTGTGGGCTCTTGAAAATAATGGTGGAGACATGGCCTTTTTCTTGGATTTTGTTAAAGATAATAGAAAGAAGATTTCATATTCATCGAGTTTTGGCCTTGCAGAAATTGAGGATAAATACAAGGATAAGTATGCTCTTTATCTAAGTTGCTTTCATTCATTGGCGGTGCGTGAAACGATTGGTCAAAGAATTGTTAAAGAACTAACCGGTAGAGATGCAACATTGGTTATGGACCCCGTCTTTTTGCTATCAAAAGAACAATGGGCGGAAATAATGCCTAAGCGTAAGAATAATGAAAGGTATATTTTTAGCTACACGAACACAGACCGGCAGATTGCTGACTTTATGAGTACTGGTTATTCGTTTGGTGATAGAAAACATTATATCCTTTCAAGCCATACACGTCCTCTAGATTTTTTCAACAGTCAGGTTAGAGTAAAGTATTGCATGCCGCCACAAGAGTTTTTGCGCGTTATTTATGATGCGGATTTAGTGGTAACGGCTTCGTTTCATTGTCTAGCTCTTTCAATTCTATTCAACAAGCCTTTTGTTGTTCTTTTAATAGGTGATAAAGGCAAGGATGAACGATTAGTAAATCTTTTGGTGCAATTGGGTCTCCAAAACCGCATTTGGACGCCTTCTATGACAGTCGGCGACATAGAAACCCCTATTGATTATGAGAGCGTTAATGAAAGGCTCAATAGTATGAGGATTTCATCTGTGGAGTATCTAATGAACTCAATTTCATGATCTAGTTTTCCATGAGATTTTTGCCTCTTTTATTGTTAATAATTTCTTGCTGCTTGGCCTCAATAGATGTTAACGCAGGGAATAAAGATGTGTCACCGCTTGACTTTGGTTTATTACAAGCTAAAAATGGGACAGAACGTTATAATTGCTTGTACCAGACTCATTGTGTGGCAATTGCTGCTGGTGTAAATGTGTCATATAGGGGAATAGATAGCCTCGAAATTGAGATTCCCAAAAATGCCAAGAGTATTCCATTAACTGTTAATAATGATTTTTGCGGCATGGTTCTCACGGTTACTAACAACTCTAAAACACATTTTGTTTTCGAGATGGTGCAAGAGGCATATGAGATAGATTTGCCCAAAGAAATAATAGACATAGGTGATTTTTCCAGTATTGATTTTTTGTCTAAAAATAGGTGCATTCTTATCTTGGAGGACAAGTTACCATGGGTAAAGCAAAGGAGAGGATACGAATATGGGGCTATTAGAAAAGACCTTCTCTATGTTGAAAATGGGAAAGCACGTAATTCTACCATATCTTGCTATAATAACGAATCATCAGACCCTATCGTTCAGTGTTTTCCCGTTTCGTCGATTACAAAAAAAATTTCAAATATTACATTTATCAGAAATCAAAAAAACACGATGCGCGCTTATCTGGTTAATATAATAAACCAGAGCAACATAAGGATTAGCAATGTTAGGTGTGAAACGCCTCCAAGTGATATCTTTTATGACTACATCATAAGATTAGAGAACTGTGCCAACATCTCTTTTAAAGATATTACTATAAATGGAACTTATTCAACACATAGGAAGTCGGGATACGGGATTTCAATGGATAATGTCTATAATATAAAGTTTAATAGGTTAAAAGCTAAGGCAAACTGGGGTGTTTTTGGGAATAACAACGTTAATAGTGTTGTTTTAAAGAATTGTGATATTAATAGGTTTGATGTCCATTGTTATGGTAGAGACATTTTTTTCGAAAAATGCAAGTTTAGAGATTTGTACAACCAGTTTTCTTCAATATACGGAACGATTTCTTTTAATAAATGTGAGTTCTTTGATTTTACCCCAGTTCTATTTGATCCATCGTACAATGCATATACAAAATTTGACTTAATATTTAAAAACTGTATAATACATGCAAGTCGCGATAAGAATTTCCTTATATCCGCCGGTGAATTAAAAGGGGATAAAACAGATGAGAGAGCAGAGCTGTCTAAACAAAAATACCCAAACGTGTATATCAATGGGCTCAGAATTGATTTACCAGATAATACGAACGTTTATTACTTATATAAGTTTAAGAAAAAGATTTTTCAATCGATAGTCGATAATGTGCCTGGGATAATACAATTAAAGGATGTCAAATTCATATCTCCAGGTAAGAAACTGGATTACATTGAACCCATGGCCTGGATGACGGCACTGGAACTTGGTGTATTAACAATAGCCGGAAGTGGTGTTGTGGTTTCAAGCTTTTCTATTTATAATTGGTTTAAAAATAGGAGAGAGCACCTATCTCATAGTTAAATTTTAAGACGGACATAAATGGCTAAGAATCAATTGGTGTCGGTCGTCATGCCGACATTTAAATGTGGTCGGTTCATTAGAGAAAGCATTGAATCGGTTATTTCTCAGACCTATAAGAACTGGGAATTAATTATAGTTGATGACAACTCCGGAGACGGCACTGTCGAGATTGTGCGTGATATGATGGGGCATGATGACAGGATTTTGTTATTCCAGAATCCCCAGAACTCGGGTGCGGCTATAACACGTAATAAGGCGTTAAGTGTGGCTAAGGGACATTGGATTGCATTCCTTGATAGTGATGACTTGTGGGAACCGACGAAACTGGAGAGGCAGATAAAGTTCATGGAAAAGAATAATTATGCATTCTCCTATCATGAGTATGTGGAGATAGACGAGCAAGATAAGGAAATAGGTGTTCACGTAAGCGGCAAGGGACATGTGAGTAAGTTGGATATGTTTGTCTGCTGTTGGCCAGGCTGCCTCTCCGTGATGTATGATGCCACCAAGATAGGCCTTATTCAGATTAATGATATCAAGAAGAACAATGATACAGCCATGTGGCTGAAAGTGATTCGTAAAGCGGATTGTTATCTATTGCCTGAAATCCTTGGGAAGTATCGTCGTCGTGCAAACTCAATAACGCCCAAACCTATATGGCAACGCATTTGGGCACATTATCCTTTATTCCGTGTGGCGGAAGAAATGAATCCCCTTTCTGCAACTTTATGGGTGATAATGAATGTGTTTGGAAATGCCTATAAGAAAATGAAATATGTGAAACAATATACAGTAGAGTAATTATGAACATGAAATTAAGGAATATTCCATTCTCGCCTCCTGACATGTCAGAGGCGGAGATTGCTCAGGTAGCTGATGCTCTCCGATCCGGTTGGATTACGACGGGCCCTAAGACTAAGGAATTTGAATGCCAGATTGCGGCATACATCGGCACACAGAAGGCTGTTTGTTTGAATTCTGCTACGGCTGCTATGGAAATGGCGCTTCGTCTAATTGGTGTTGGCCCGGAGGATGAGGTAATAGTGCCTGCCTATACCTATACGGCTTCTGCTTCTGTAACTCAGCATGTGGGGTGCAAGTTGGTTCTCGTGGATTCTCAGAAGGACTGCGTGGAAATGGACTATGATAAGTTGACTGAAGCTATTACGGAAAAGACCAAGGTCATCTGTCCTGTGGACTTGGGTGGTGTGATGTGCGACTATGATAAGATTTTCTCTATCATAGAAACAAAGAAATATCTGTTCTGTCCTGCCAACGAAATCCAGAAGAAGATCGGCCGTATTATCGTGGCTGCTGATGATGCCCATGCGTTTGGTGCGCAATGGCATGGAAAGAGGGCTGGTGCAATTGCAGATTTTTCCTCATTCAGTTTCCATGCTGTGAAAAATCTAACAACTGCTGAAGGTGGAGCACTCGTTTGGAACCTTCCGTTCGGAAACGAAGAAGTTAAGGTTAACGTCAATGTTAAGGTTGAAGACTATTTTCCCACTATTCCGAGAAAAGAAGGTGAAACCTGGAATGATATGTTATATCGCATATCACAATTACTTTCGCTTCATGGCCAGAACAAGGATGCCCTTGCAAAAACACAGCTTGGAGCATGGGAATATGATGTGCTAGGTCCATGGTATAAGTGCAATATGACAGACATTATGGCAGGCATTGGCTTGGCTCAGTTTAGTCGTTATCAGGGGATGTTGGCTCGTCGTAGGCATATCATAAGCGTGTATAACGACGCCCTGAAAGATTTGCCTGTGGCAGTATTGAATCATTATGGAGCAGACTTCGCGGGTAGCGGGCACCTTTATATTACTCGTCTTCTTGGCCGGTCCCGTGAGGATGCGAACAAGGTTATAGAGGAAATGGCCAAACGACAGATAGCTTGTAATGTACATTACAAACCGCTTCCGATGATGACGGCATATAAGTCATTGGGCTTTGATATTGACAATTATCCCAATGCCTATCACTTGTATGAAAACGAGATTACTTTGCCGTTGCATACGAAACTCACGGATGAAGATGTAGAGTATGTTATAACTAACTTTGTGGACATAATCAAGAATTCGTGAAAAGACTGTTTGATATAGTTGCGAGCGGGCTTGGTCTCATAATTCTAAGTCCGCTCTTTCTAATACTTGCTATCTGGATTAAAATTGATAGTAAAGGGCCAGTGTTTTATCGTCAGGTCCGAGTAGGACTTCACAACAAAGACTTCCGAATATTTAAGTTCCGATCCATGAAAGTGGGGGCGGATAAGGGGAGTCTTGTGACCATTGGGGGACGCGATCCTCGTGTGACACGCTCCGGGTACTGGATTCGTAAGTTCAAACTTGATGAACTGCCGCAACTTATCAATGTATTCATCGGTGATATGTCATTGGTTGGTCCCCGCCCCGAAGTGCGTCACTATGTGGATTACTGGACTCCGGAACAGATGCATGTGCTGGATGTAAGGCCTGGTATTACTGATCCTGCTTCCATCAAGTTTCGTAACGAGAACGAACTGATGGAGAAAGCAGAGTGTCCGGAGAAGTATTATATTGAGGTCATTATGCAGGAGAAGATCAAATTATACTTGGAATATGTGGAGAAACATAACTTCTGGTATGACTTGGGATTGATATTTAAAACCTTATGGGTAATAGTGAAGGAAAGATAACCGATGGAAAAGACACAGGAAGTTTTCTTTAGCCTATTAAGAGCTGGCCTTTGGGGTGAGAAATGTCGGCTTGTGGCATATAAAGATATCAACTGGGCGGGTATATATAAGATGGCACAGGCACAGAGTGTTTCGGGACTTGTGCTCGCCGGTGCGGAGTATGCTGATGCGAAACCTCCGCATGGACTTCTATTACAGTGGATGGGAGGAGTTCTGATGATGGAGCAAAAGAATAAGGCTATGAATGAGTTTGTATCAAGTCTAATTGAAAGGCTCCGGGATGGTGGCGCTTATGTTTTACTGGTGAAAGGACAAGGAATAGCTCAGTGTTATAGAAAGCCGGAATGGAGGGTCTGTGGTGATGTGGATCTTTTGCTAAGTGATGATAATTATGAATTAGCAAAAGGTATATTGAAACCATTGGCGAGTTTCGTTGAGTATGAAGGGATAGCGACCAAGCATTTGGGCATGTTGTTGGATGACTGGAATGTGGAAATTCACGGGACGCTATACTGCGGCCTTTCAAAAAAAATAGATATAGGCTTGGATGATATAAAACGAGTGATGCTTTATGACGGGAGGATTCGCTCGTGGATGGATGGAAAAACACAGGTATTTCTTCCTGGCGCAGATGAAGATGCGGTGTATGTGTTCACGCATTTCTTAGGACATTTCTATAAGGGGGGAATAGGATTGAGACAGATTTGTGATTGGTGCAGGTTGTTGTGGACATATAAAGATTCATTGGATCGCGAATTGTTGGAATCACGGGTCATGAATATGGGTTTGATGCGTGAATGGAAGTCGTTTGGGGCCTTTGCTGTTGATTATTTAGGTATGCCGGAGGATGCTATGCCATTCTACTCATCTGATGAAAAATGGAAACGGAAGGCGGAAAAAATTTGCACATTTGTGATGGAAGTGGGGAATATGGGTCATAATAGAGATAATTCTTACTTTGTTAGGTATCCGTATATGGTTCGTAAAATGATGTCATTTGGTCGCAGATGTAGCGATTTGTGGCGACACGCAAGAATATTTCCGCTTGACACATTGCGATTTTTCCCGTGCATTGTGTTTAACGGAATAAGGAGTGCTGTCAGAGGGGAGTAGTTGTAACCGGAATCGAGAAATGCAGCAAAAATGGTCACCAGAGTGCAATATAAATAGTAACAGTAGTACAGCGAAATCGGTAACAAGAGTGCAGCAAAAACGGTAACAGGAATGCAACGTTTTTGAATATTAATCCGACCTTTGAGCCATAACTTTTAGCAAAGGTGTTATGACAACAAAGGACTACAAAGCACTCAGTCGACTGATTATGTACGACAAAATCAAAAGGTTCTACGAAGAGGACCACCAATCAATCCGCTGGATAGCCAGGGAGTTGAATCTAAACTTCAGGACTGTAAAGAAGTACCTGGAAATGGACCAGCGAGAGTTCGAGCAGTTTCGGACACGGTTATCAACAGAGGTCATATCCTTGACCCATATAGAGACTTTATCATCGGGCGCCTAAGCTAGTACTAGGAAACTCCTGCCGCCCAGTATGGTGATTACAAACGCAATTTTGGATAATTTGACTGCGCAGGCAAAGGCTTCTTCTCGCCTGCGTTGTAATTTGGATCTGCGTAATTCTCAGGAGGATGGAAGCCAGCGGATGCTGAATGCCATGGAGCCGGGGAGTCCGTTGCCTATTCATCGGCATAAATATACGTCGGAGACTGTGGTGTGTTTGCGCGGACGATTTGTGGAGGAGTTCTACGATGAGTTGGAGCGGATTTGTACCGATGCCATTGAGCTGACGCCTGGAGGCCCCAATTTCCTGGTTAATGTCCCGGCCGGCCAGTGGCACACTGTGCGGGCGCTGGAAAGTGGCTCGGTGTTGCTGGAGATGAAGGACGGGAAGTATGAACCGTTAGGACCAGAAGATATTTTGAGCTTATGACAGTAAAAGGTGTTTTGAATGCAATCTGACAATTCTGCCGCTACCTCTTCTGGCCCCAGTGGGACAGCAAGCGCCGTCGCGCTCAGAAAGAGTATGAGAGGATGTTGGAGGGAGGAAGAGAGGAGTAAGTGTGTTATAATCTTTAAACTATGAGGGGAACATACTATCAACTTATATTTTTGGGTGATACCACGTGTCCTGCATGTAATTCTATCCGCAAGCGATTCTTTGAACTGTTGGAAGAACGAGGGTTAGATTCGTCCATTGTTGCAGTTTTGGATTTGGCGCAGGTTAAACAGGGGATTGCGACGGCAGGGGCGTCGGGGTATAGTTCTATGTGGCCGGCGTTTGTTTTTTACTTTGGCGGGACCAATAGGACTGATGATTGCCTTGCGGAACTGGAATATTTGAAAGGAAATGCAGATGCAATCTATCCAGTGTATTTTACGAAGGATAAGTTTTTGGAGGAGGTTCCGGGGATATTGCATAAACTCAATGGAGTTATATACAGTGAAAATGAGCTGGACTCCATTGTGAATGTGGCGTTCGAGGAACTGCGTTTGCTTCGGAAGACGCGGCGGGTATTCATCAGTTACAAGCGTTCTGAATCCTCAGCTGTGGCCAATCAGTTATATGATGTGTTGTCGCGGCATCAGTTTGATGTGTTCCTGGACACGTATTTCATACGTGGTGCGGCGGATTTTCAGGCGGAACTACATCATCGAATTACAGATAGCGATGTGCTCATTCAATTGAATTCTCCAAGTTTTAAGGATAGCAAGTGGTGCGAGGAGGAAATCTCGGATGCGAATGCTCGTAAGGTGGGTGTTTTGCAACTTAATTGGCCGGGTGTTCATTCTGGCCCTTCGGATCAACTCAGTATAGTTCGGCAACTTGTGGACACAGATTTTCGTAGGAAACACTGGAACAGGAACACGTCAGTCTTAAAATCCAAGATGTTGAGTAGTATTGCTATTCAGGTTGAGTCTGTCCGGGCTCGTAATTTGGCAGCTCGGCAGGATGGTTTGACGGCAGAGTTTGTGAAAGAAGCCAATCGGCAGGGACGGAACATAATAAAGGAGCCTACCTTCTTGGTGGAGGAACGACCTTCAGGAAAGTTTTGGTACTATATTCCAGCTATTGGTGTTCCTCAGTCCATAAATTTCCAAGATTCTCTTAAGATGCTTGGGAAATGGGGAATCAAAAACCCCGAGAAGGTGTTTCTCATTTATGACGAACTCAGTATTCTGGAGGACTGGATTAGCCATCTGGATTGGATGAGCAAGTATTTTGAAGTGAAAACCATTAAGAAATCAGAGTTTGAAAAGTGGCTTAGCGCTACAAAAGGATTATGACTATGTCAGTAAAGAATATATTCCTGTCGGCCAGTGTGCCCCTTGAAGAACGAGACCCGAAGTATTTTAAGACTGCGGATGTGATTGCAATCCGTGACTCTGTCATTGCCCTTGCTTCTGCAGTGTTAGCCAACCAGTCGTATCATTTGATATGGGGCGGACATCCTTCCATTACCCCGCTCATTACGTTGGTTTTAGACCGCTATGGCCTAAAAATGTCCGATCGCGTAACGCTCTATCAATCTTACGAGTTCAAGAAGTTCTTCCCTCCGGAGAATAAGGATGTCGGTATTCGTGAATACATAGAAAAGAAAGAGAATCGTGCAGCCAGCCTTTTGGAGATGCGACAGCATATGCTTGGCGACCATGATTATGCCGCCGCCGTTTTTATCGGTGGAATGGAAGGTGTCGAGGATGAGTATGCTCTGTTCCGTCAATACCATCCCGCCGCTCCTTGTTACCCCATCGCCTCCACCGGCGCCGCCGCCCGTCTTCTATATGATGAGCATCCGGGAGAGTTTGATGATCAGCTGTTGACGGAGTTGAGCTATACCTCATTGTTCAAGGAGTTGCTTGGGTTGTGATTTCCGTCAATCTTACTAAGTTTTAACACAAGAACTAATCAACTATGTCTATGAAAACGATCAACGTCTTGCCCATCAATGAAATCAAATACGTTAAGATTATATCTTTCGATATTGAGGTTGACGGGGAGTTATGTCCTGCTTTAATAGTTTATAAGCGCAATCTTTCTAAAGACTACGCAATGGATGATTCAAAGCGTTCAGATACAGATCGATTGTTGTACTATTATCCGGAAGAATGCTATCCCAAGGATGCTGTTGACGAGGTTATCCTAGGCGCAATAAAAGAAGTCTGTCCTAGTGCAAGGGTTTCAACATCATTGATGCTTTGTGACATAGAAAAGGAGAATCTTGAAAAATTTCTATCGACCTATTCGAAGCATTGCTATAGGATAGTGATTTTGCCTCATATCAAAGATCAAGATTCGGTTTTGAGGTCAGGTAAGACATCGTGGCCAATTTTCGAAAAGGAGTTGCCTCTGTACGTGCATCTCCGGAAGCACAATAATGAATATATCAGAAATATCTCTACCATCTACTATGATGTTGAGAATGAGGATAGAATGATAGAAATGGAGCCCACGCTCCTGAATGAAGTACTACAGTGAGTCTCCTTCTATCTCTATTGCGGTTGTGTGTAATGGTTTTAGTTACCACTTTTGATGAATCATCATCTTATTTTTCGCTCCTTTACCTGTTTTACGGGTAATAATAGTAATTGGTTATATGAGGTAATTGATGGAGGAGTATAAAAAACACTTTGGATAAAAGATGTTTTGAATGAAATCTGGTAATTCTTCCGCTTCCTCTTCTGGCCCCAGTGGGGCAGCAAGCGCCGTCGCGCCCAGGAATACATTTATCGTATGTGGGGTGGAATGTTATCATTGGAAGAAATTAGAGACATTGATACAAAATGGATAATAAATGGATGAGATAACTGTCAATCAGTCTGGAGACTATTCTGTTTACATAGAGCATAATAATGGTCGCGTGTATGTGAATGGAACTGGGAATACCATTCTCAATATCCTCTTGCAAGTCGA
>ULPT01029729.1_pt1 | contig 20706 bp, 34 predicted proteins | sample 1953751 | NCBI WGS metagenome assembly ULPT01 (sample SAMEA4835636, study PRJEB28245) | human gut metagenome | biome: gut microbiome; material: fecal sample | place: Denmark | collected 2008 | reverse complement strand
AAAAGAAATTGCTTCTACAAATAAAATGAAAATAAAATTAAAAGAGTTACCTAAAATTTTTTCTGAATTTTATTATTATATGTGTTCAACAAAATCTTATACAACAGTAGAAAGATATGTTGCGTATGTAAAGGAGTTTGCAGAATTTTTAAATGGAGAGAATATTCCAAATAATTTTTACAAAAAAGTTACTCCATTAGATATAAATAAATATTTTGCAGCAATGAAGAATAAAGAGACTAGCAATGGACATTATAATACAAGTGATAGTATCCGTGCCACAAAATGGTCTGCACTAAACACATTTTTTGGATTTGTTAAAGGCAACAATTATATTCGTGAAAATCCGATGGATAAAACTGAACGTCCAAAAGTGCAGGATACTCCAGAAGTAGCTTATTTAACAGAAAAAGAAATACAAATGATACTTGAGAATGTAGAGAAGCTTGCAAGCAAAAAAATGAAAAATAGAGATTTGACAATTATTATGCTTGGTTTAACTACAGGTTTGCGTGTATCTGCAATTACACAAATTGATATTAATGATATTGACTTTAAGAATAACACTATTAAGGTAATTGAAAAGAGGGGAAAAACATGCAATGTACTTCTTGGAGATAAGGTAAAAGAGCAACTTGAATTATGGCTACAAGACAGGGAAAAGTATTTTGATGTAGCTGACACAGATGCTTTATTTATTTCAAGTTTTAAAAAGAGAATTACTAGAGACGGTATTAGAGTAATGCTAGAGAAATACAGCAAGGGGATAGTTAGCAAACATGTTACCCCCCATGTATTAAGACATTCTTGTGCTACTAATTTATATGAAAAAACTGGAGACATATATTTGTGTGCATCAGTTCTTAATCATAAAAATATTGCAACAACTATGCGATATGCAAATATGTCACAAGACAAAAAGCAGCAAGCAACTAATATTTTAAATGATATGATATAATATTTGACAATTATAATTTTGTACTGTACAATAAAAGAAACGAGAAATTCACAAGGGGTGATCATGTGTTTTATAATGAGGAGGTAAAGATACAATTTATAAACGACTATAAAAGAAGTAGAATTGTAGCAGAGACTTCATTAACAGGAATGTTTAACAAAACATACAAATATGAACAACAGAAAGGGAAAGATTGTAATAGCTTTTCAAGGAAAGAGATATTAGCGATGTATAAAGAATTTGATGCAAAATCTGTGCATGTGCTTGAAAATTATAATGTATATTTGAAAAGCTATTCTATTTTCTGTATGCATCATGGCTTTTGTAAGAAAAACAATTATGCAGACATAAATAAGGCAATGCTACTTAAATGCCTTGACACTGAAATATTAAATCAAAAATTTTTAACAAGAGAACAGCTCGATGACATTGAAGACGAACTATATAACTATACAGATAAAGCACTTTTAGAATTGTTGTGGGAAGGCATTAGTGGAAAAAGCATGGAAGATATTGTTGCCCTTAACAGAAGTATGATTAGTGAAGATAAAGAATATATTTGTTTCAATGATGGACGCAAAGTAAAAATGTCTCAAAAATTATATAATTATTTGGACAAAGCATTTTCAGAAAAAGAATATATGTGTTATGGAACAACTGTTAGAGTTAAAAAAATGATTGGCGATGATTGTTTATACAAAGAAATGGACAATGCATATACAGTAGACTCAGATGATAAATTTTTCCGCTGGGTATATAGAAGAGTTCAAACATATAGAAAACATGTAGATATGCCATTGCTGACAATGAAGGCACTTGCTGCATCTGGGCTATTGTATAAAATTAAAAATGCAATGGAAAAAAACAGCCTTGGATTAAGAGAATTTTTATATACAGAAGAAGGCAAAGCATTGGCGCAACAATATGGATATAAGTTAAATTCATATGTTGATGTTATTGCTAATAAATTTATAGATTTTGTGTAGACCGTAATGATACGGTCTATAATCTTAATTAACAATACAAAATTATAATTGAAAAAAAACAGTTGCCGAACATATGTTTTTATTGTATAATTTTTGTATAAGAGAGAAGCAAAGGTAAATTATTTTACATTACAAAAGGGGAGACATAATTTTATGGAAAAGAAAATTGTAAATGGATTACATAATCTAAATGGCAAGAATGGGGAAATCACAATACGTCATGATTGGTATGGAAATCAAAAAATTAGGGGAATTTTCCATATTATTGATGATGGAGAAAGGATTGGTGTTAAATTGAAAGATAATGAAATCTTTTTATGGAACAACGAAATTACGAATATTGAGTTAAATGGAAATTGTGCAATGATCAACGGGGAGTTTATGCGAATAAAAATTGAAGTGTAATATTTTTTCGCTCTCTGATAAAAAAACTTGACAAGACAAGATTATTATGGTATAATCCAATCGTAATGAGAAGTAATACAAAATTATAGTCTTTCAATTGTTAAGAAAGGGGGATGACGAATGAATGAAATCAGAGGGCGTAAATGTTCAATGCCAGAAATGTGGAACAATTTTTCAGGTTGATGAGCGAAATGATTATTTTGAATATGCATATATACATGCAGAATGTCCATGCTGCGAACATGAAGGGAATATGTTAAATATAGGGAAAGACGTTTTAGATAAGTATGAATTTTATAACGTAGTCATGGATGAAAGATATTATAGGTATTAATTTTATTTTATTAAACAATACAAAATTATAGTAAAAGGAGACTAATAAGAATGGCAAACAAGATATTCGATCTTCCCTCTACCAAGGGATCTTTTCAGGTTAGAGGAATTGTAAATGGAGTAGAAAAGGATAGTTTCTATGTAGAAAAGCAGACAAGAACTGGTAAAGAGTTCAGAATGATTAATTTTGGCGTGGAGTATGATGACAAGAAGACAATTTTCCCAACGCTTAATGGTATGCCGCGTGACAAGGTGTATTTTAGTAAGAAGGATAAAGACACTGGCAATACTGATACAAAGGCAATTGCATGGAAGGACAGAATTAAGAATGCTCCTGAAGGCTATCGTATGATTGGTGTGCTTGCTGGACTTCAGAAGATCAAGGACGAAAACGGAAAGGTAAGAAACGACAACAAGACGCTTACTGAGTATGACGCATGTGAATACATTAGCGAGAATCTTCAGGATGGTGACTCTGTTCTCGTTAAGGGAAATATAGAGTTCGGCAGCTATACAAAGAATGGAGATGTTGTTCGTACTACGAAGTTCATTCCTAATCAGGTTTCTCTATGTAGAAATGATGTTGATTTTGAAGCAGAAGATTATGAGCCCGCTCATGATTTTACACAGACAATTGTTTTTGTTGGCATTGACCAGGAAAGAGAAAATGACAAGCCCACTGGCAGATTTGTTGTTGAAGCAAAGATTGTAAATTACAATTCTATTGAATCTGCAGAGTTTATAATTAGAGATTCTAAGCTTGCAATGCTGTTCAAGAAGAATTTGAAGCCGTACAATTCAATTCAGGTATATGGTCAGATAGATGTTGTAAATAATATCGAAGAGGCAAACGAAGAGGATAGTGACGATTGTTGGGGCGAAACTAACAAGATGGACAACAAGAGAGTTGCTGGTTCATCTCATAGAGAGCTTGTAATTACAGGTGCAAAGCCTACCACGATTGACAGAGATACGTATTCTGAGAAGGCAATTAGTGAAGCAATTAAGAAGGTAAATGCGTCAAAGCAGGCTGAACAGAATTTTAGTGGCAAGGCTGCGACAACATCTAATACGGACGAAGATGATGACGATTGGAATAGTTTTGGCGACGATGAAGATGATAGCAACCCATGGGATTAATATAATGCGTCTAGGGGAGATTTAATTTTCTCTCCTAGACAGTACTAAATTATAGATGGCGAAGTGATGACAGATGGAAGAATTAAAAGAAATGAATTCTTCCGACAAGATACAAGAAGATACAATATATACGGAAGTAAAAGATCCATATGGATTTATTTATATTACAACTAATCTTAAAAATGGAAAAAGATATTTAGGGCAAAAGAAGTTTTATGGAAAGTGGCAAAACTATATTGGTAGTGGTGTCGCATTAAAAGACGCAATTAAAAAATATGGAAAAGAAAATTTTGTAAAATATATTATTGACATTGCTTATTCTCCAGAAGAATTGAATCAAAAAGAATATGATTATAGTGTTTTATTTAATGTTGTTGAATCTGACGATTGGTATAACCTTGTATATGGCGGAGGAACAACCGCGGGGATGATAGCAACAGAAAAAACACGTTTAAAACAAAGTCAAGCTAGAAAAAGAAATAGTATAATTCATCCAGAGTTTGATGAATATCATAGTAGAAAAATGATTGAGTTTTATAAATGTCATCCAGAAGCAAAGGAACGTATGAGTAACAACGCAAAAGAATTATGGAAAGACTCTAATTATGTTGAAAAAATTGCACAGTCTGTTAAAAATTACTGGAGTGACAACAACAATCGTATAAATAGAGGAGAAATAATTAAACAAACATGGGAGAATCCAGATGTAAAAGAATCCAGGCTTAAAGGAATTAAAGAGTGGAGCTCTGATCCAGAAAACCGCAGGATTAGAAGTGAAATGGCAAAACGAAATTGGGAAAGACAAGAATATAGAGAAGCACAAAGTAAAAGGAACATTGGTAATAAAAACCCAATGTATAATACACATAGATGTGGAATTAATAGTACGAGATATATCCCTGTGTATTGTATAGAATTACAAAGAATATTTTGGGGAGCTAAAGAGGCTGAACAAGAATTACATATTAAAGGCTCTGATATAGCACAATGTTGTAAGAAAGTGCGTGGCCACAAATCTGCAGGAAAACATCCAAAGTCTGGTGACAAATTACATTGGTTATATGCAGAAGATGCAATTAAACAAGGATATATAATACAAGAAGATTTAGATAAATATATAAATAGTTTAGAAGAAAAAGGAGACTGATACATTATGGCGAGAGCAAGAAAAGGCAGTGCGATTAGGAATAAAATTAATCTACTTTTGTATGGTGCCCCATTCAGTGGAAAGTCAACACTTGCAATGCAGGCGGCACTTTTAAAGGATGAAAATGGAGATAATTATAGAGTGTTTGCTATAGACTGTGAGTCTGGTGGCTTAGATGAAGCAATAGATAATGTTGTATCTCAAGGAGCAAACGCAGAAGATATTTATGTACTTTATACACAAAGCTTGACAGAAATTAAGGATTACATAAACAAGATTGCAAACAATGAAGATTTGATGATGCTTGATGAAAATGGTGAAGAAACAGAGGAAATTGTAATGGACAGTCATGGAAAGCCGTTCCGCCCGAATTGCGTGGTTGTAGATGGAACTTCTGTATTAAAGATGACTACACAGAGTTCACTTATATCTCTATCTCAGAAACGTAATAAAATTAAAGCTGAAAAAGCAGGAGCAACTTCTGAGGAGAAGTATGTTCAAGTAATGACAGCAGGAATGGAATTGAAGGACTGGAATAAGATGGGCACTATTGCACAGGACTTTGTGCTTTCTTTAATGAGTCTACCTTGCTCTGTTATTCTAACATCTCGTGAGAAAGATGAAACTGTTAGTCAGAAAGATTCTGAGGGACGTATTGCTAGTATTGCGACTGGTAAAAAGGTTCCCGATTCTCTTAAGGGAATTGAATATAACTCTAAGCAGATATTTAGAATGTACAAGGATGATGAAACTGGAGATATTTGCGCCTACGTTGAGAAGGATAGAACACAGATACATAATTTTGGTGAAGTTTTGATAGATCCAACTCTCCTTGATTATCAGGCTATGCTAGATAAATCTATTGGCAAAGAAGCGTTTAATGTTAAGAATGACTTTGACAAGGCTGTAGAAACAGACCAAAAGATTTTTGAAAGAGAAATTCTAGGTAAGGATTATGTCAATGAAAGAGACGACAAGTCTGCCGATGAATGCAAGCAACTTATTGATAAAATCAAAGGGACTTTGAATAAGTTGTCTGTAGCAGATAAAAAGGCCAAAAGAGATGCTCTGAAAGCAGCAGGTCTTCCTGACAACTACACAAAAGTTACTGATGTTACTATTCTAAATCAGATTCTTGAAATAATTTCACAGTAATTAAGTAAGGGAGGAACAAAATTCCTCCCTTTTATTAAACTAAACTATAAAAAATACTTGACAGTACAAAATTATAGTGATACAATACAGCCAGAAATGAGAGGTGAAAGTGCATGAGTCGTACAACTACAAGGACATGTAAAAAATGCAAAGAGAAAATAAATATTGCACTAGAAAATTTAAATAGTGGCGAGTTTATCAAATATAAAAGCGCTTTTTATCATACGGATTGTTTTATTGATCAAGCAAACAAAATGATAAGTAAAAACAATAAAGCATCTATAACATGGCGAGAGGCGTTAGATAATTTAGATGAGTACAAATCTGAAGCAAGAAACATAGTGAAGTTTACACTTTACAGAGACGCACTGAATGAGCACTTAATTGACAATTATGAAGTAGCCGCTCTATCTTCTTATTTCTGGAACGTTATTGCCGAAATTGAAAATGGGCAATATCGAAAAAAGCGTTGTAAAAAAATTAGTATTTCAGAGATTTTAGATATGTGGGAATATTATCAGCCAGAGCTAGATAAAACATATAAAGAAAATCTAAGACGTGGAAATGAAATGTTTGGCGAAGATAGAGTTCGCTATGATCTTGCAATAATTATAAAGAATTATGAAAAGATTAAAAAGGGAATTGCTAAAGAAAAGGCTAAAGCGGCTGAAGCTACAAAAGCAGAAGAGCCAAAGATTGATTATACTAAGATGTCAAGAGCAAAATTTGAACAGAAAAGAGACCTCTCTGACTTGTTCGGTTAAACGGTGGTGAAATATTTGGAAAATGATTTTGAACTAGAGCTATGGTCTACACAAACAGAAATGATTGTGTTAGGCACATTTTATAAAGAACCCGCTATTGCATTCTCTTATTTTGATATTGTTAATAATTCTGATTTTCATGATAAGGGGATGGCGTTCTTTCATACATTCTTTTGCTCTTATATATTAGATTATTCTGATGAAATTACACAGGCTAAGTCTAATACTTGGGCGTCTATGAATGATATGAGACTTAAGGGATATAAAAAATTTGGCGGCTGGAAGACTATATCTAGTCTTATTCCTCTCGCAGTAAGTGAAGAAGAGCTAAAACATCAAATAGACATATTAAAAAAGTTTGCGCTGTTAAGAGCACTTCATGATGATGGGTATGATGTGTCAAAAATCTTATCATTGCCAAAGTTTAACTCTCTTACAGTAGACGATTGTGCGAGATATGTAAATGGTAGTATAGAAAAGATTTGTAATGGAATTATTACAGGACTAGATGAACCTATTGATTTATCTGCAGATGCTGATAATATCATAAATGGTTTTATGGACACTCCTTTAAAGGGGGTTGATACAGCTTTTCCATTTTTAAACGACTTAGCAAGTGGATTAGTTCCTGGAGATTTGACCGCTATTGGTGCAACATCTAACTCTGGCAAAGGCCGTTCATTAATTTTTCTTGCCGCACATTTGGCATTGTGTGAAGGTGCTAATGTAGCCTTTTATGGAAACGAAATGAGTGCACAGTCTATGCAGCTTGCATATTTTACAACAGTTTTGAATTCTCCTAAAATAAGAAAACTTATTGGTGGAAATGAAATTATAATTCCTGAAAGAAATTTATCTCATGGCTTGTTCGAGGATAGTAATCGTGATTTAATTTACAGGAGAGTTAATAACAATGGAGAATATATTGAAACAGAGGAACAATATAGAAAAAGAGTATATGACAGTTCTCAGCAATATAGAGACGTGTTAAATGCTATGCAATGGCTTAAAGAATACGGCAAAAAGAAATTGCTTTTTAAAAATGTAGCTGCGGCATATGATGATGCTTCTCTTAGTAGAATTATTAAGCAAAACCGCTTGATAAATGGCACTGATGTGTTTTTCTATGACACACTCAAAAATTCAAACAAAAAAGACCTTGGTGATTGGGCTTCCCTAGTTGCCACTGCAACAATGTTAAAAGAAACCAATTCAATTAACAAGATGTGCGGGATAGTAAGTTTTCAGATGATTCCTGCGGCGAATCAAATGAAAATTGAGGAGCTTGATATCAATGCAGTACAGGCAGCGAAGCAGATTTATAACTTAATGGATACAATGACAATGATGCTACATGCTAAGAAAGAGTTGTATGGGAATTACTCAGTTAAAAGAGATGTGGGGATATCTCCAAGACATACTAATGGATTTGATGATGACGATTCTCTTGACGAACAGGAATTTTATACATTTTGGAAGCTTGTTAAGAATAGAAGGGGCAGCAAGGATAATCTAATTTGTATGAGAACTGATCTTAATAGGAACTTGTGGCAGCAAGAGGGTATTTTGATACCGAAGACGTAAGAGTACAAAATTATAGACTTAATATAAGGACAACTTGGGAGAATGACATACGAAGAATTTATAAATAACATACTTGAAACTCGTGGACGTAATGGATGTGGGGAGGAATATCATGAAACTCATCACATTGTGCCGAAGTGTATGGGTGGTAGCAATGATAAAGAAAATTTGATTGACTTGTTTGCAAGAGAGCATTTTGAGGCTCATCGGTTGTTGGCTTTGGAGAATCCTAATATACAAGGGTTAGTTTACGCTTGGTGGGCTATGTCAGTGCAGACAAATGAATATACAAAAGAAAGATACCATATTACCGCAGAGGAATATGAAGAGGTTAGAAAGGCGTATTCAAAAACGATGTCTAAATGTATGAAAGAAAGAATGTCTGGTGAAAATAATCCAATGTATGGGAAGTGTGGTGAGCTTAACCCGATGTATGGTATTCATAGGTATGGTGAAGAAAATCCTATGTTTGGAAAACAACATTCTGAAAAAGCTAAAAACAAGATGAAAGACTCTTGGGATTATGACAAACATTTTAATCAAAAAACACGTGAAAAACTAAGTAAATCAAATGGTGGAGAAAATAATCCAATGTTTGGGAAAGCTCATACAGAGGAAGCAAAAAAGAAAAATATGATGTCCCAGAAAACGAGGCGCTCTGTTATATGTGAAGAAACTGGACAAAAATATAATTCTCAAAATGAAGTGGCAAAGAAGTTAAATATTAATGTTGGTAGCGTTTCTTACGCAATTAAACATCATAATGTTTTATTTGGTTATCATTATATATACGCTGTCGATACAAAACAAAATGATTTAAAAGGAGAAGAATAATTATGAAGAACATTAAAGTAGAATTTGCAAATAAAGAAAACCTTGAAACCGTTATTAAAAATATTGGAGGAGCAAATATCAAATGGATTACTCAAAGTGGAGAGCAGTATACTATTATTTATGAAGAACATACAACAGGGACAATGCAAGTTTGGGATAAAAGTGTATTAGGAATTTAATAAAGGAGAAGATTAATATGGCAAATTGGTTTCATACAACATTTAGAACAAATAATAATAAGATTGCAGAAGTAGTTAAAAATGGAAGAACAAGAGATTTTAAATATAATGAAAACATAGGACGTGGCAGTTGTGAATTGGCATATGGGCTATATGCATTTGACACAGATTTAGTTGAAAAGATTGCATTAGAAAACAAGTCTTCATTTCATTTTCTGTCAAGTGATATTATGGTGGATGAAGAGCAGGAGTGGGAATTTGTTAATGGAGTAGAGACAATTTCAGAGGTTAGACATGGCATTCGGGATAATATCACACCTGTAAATAATGTGTATTATTTTTATTATCACCTAAATCCTGAGTTTCCAAAAGAAGATGTTATTGTAGCTATTAGTAATAAAGATTACAATAAGTTTGTAGAACTTAGAGAAAAATGGGGGGATTTCTATATGCCCAATGTTTTTTATTTTAATGATACACATATCGAGATTGACGAAGAGTCATTTTGTGCAATTGATTATGCAGAGTACGAATGCGGCTAAAAAACCTCTTGACAAACCTCAAAACATATGATATAATCCAGACATAAGTCAAAAGACAATACAAAATTATTTAAACAAGAAAGGAACAAAAGAAAATGGCTATTAAGTATTATAGCAACCCTAAGACTAAGGAGACGTTTGCACTTCTAGACAACTGCGAGATGGATGCAATCAACAAGATTAACAAGTTTATGCGTGATACAGATCTGTGTTGGGTCTCAAAGAAGTATCTCATGCCTAAGCAGTTTAAGGTTAAGGTGCGTCTCGCAGATGGAGATGTCTACAGCGAGGAGAAGGGTCGTGAGTATGCCAAGGCGAAGCTTATGGAGCGCTACTATAAGGCATTTGATGCACGTATAGACATGTTTAAGGAGAGTCTTATTAGTTTAAACAGTAGGGTGTTTGAAACTTCTGCAGAAATTTTTGAAAATACCCCTTGACAATACGAAATTGTTGTGGTATAATTCAGAATGTAGTCAAGAGAGAGCCAACTTGAGTGATTGAGCCGCTTGAGTACATAAGAAGAAAACCACAAAAAAGTACTTGACATATGACAAGTAGTGTGGTAATATAAACACACGCTAGACAGTACAAAATTATAGTAAAGTTTAAAAATCACAAAAAGGAGAAATAAATTATGGCAACTAAGGAACAGATGACTGTACACAAAGCTCTTGCAGAGCTCAAGATTATTGATTCTAGAATCGAGGATGCAATAAGCGGAGGCACTTATGTAGTCGCAAACAAGCATTCCAACACTAAGATTCATGGTGTGACTATTGATGAGTTTAGAACTCAGATGAAGTCAGACTTCCAGAAGGTGACTGACCTTATTGCAAGACGTAACGCAATTAAGAGAGCGGTTGTCGCTTCTAATGCAGTAACTAAGGTTAAGATTGGCGACAACGAGTACTCAGTTGCGACCGCCATAGAAATGAAGAATCATGGCATGGAGTTCAAGGACATGTTCAAGCGTTATATCAAGCAACAGTATGCAATTGCTAAGAACGAGCTTGATAAGAACAGTGGTGATCCTCTTGAGAAGAGAGCCGAGCAGTACGTTCTGAGCGTAATTCAGGCACAGCCCAAGGATTCTAAGATGGCTGTTGATTCTGACGCTATGAAGAATCTTCGTGCTCAGTATATCAAGGACAATGCATATGATATCATTGACCCTATTGGTGTTAAGGATGTTATTGAGAAACTTGATAATGAGGTTTCTAGCTTCATGACTGAGGTCGATGCAGCTCTGAGCGTTTCGAATGCATTGACTGTACTTGACATAGAATATTAAATAATTAATATTGCTGCCATTCGAAAATCCTAAAACGGATTTGCTTCGATGGTTTCGCCCGATACATTGATGTAAAAGAAGGAAAATAATTGGGCTCTATAAGAAAAAGATATTTGAAATAGCCTGTTAAGCTATGGTTCAAATAATTACATAAACAAGATGATATATGTTTATTTGATTGTCTAATACAGATGATCGCTGTAAAGCTTAAAGTTCAAATATCAAAGTTCAGTGTTCAACATTTAAAATTTACATTATTGTGTCAAAGCTTAAATGTTAAAGTTGTAAAGAGGGCTAAGAAGTTTTAATAATTATGATGATTATTAAGCGGAGCCCACAAAGTTTTACAAAATCCTTGAGTAATGGTTCAGGTTTCAAGTTCAATGACCGTAGGATTACCACAAGGCTGAATGGTAGCAATGCTTGTACGAATAGGTTTAATGTATAAAACAGAGAGAATTTTGTGAGTACTGGCAGAGCTGGGCATCTCTGAAAACTGCCCATTGATATGGCGGAGTATCCGAATGGCACAGGAAATTGACTTAAAATCAATCGGCAATTAAGTTTGCTTGCGAGTTCAAATCTCGTCTCCGCTACCAACTCGCTAACGTTTCTTTTGTATTTCTTTCATTCAGAGTACAACGAAGACAAGAAATACAGATAAAATGGTTTTATAATATGTCCAAGTAACTCAGCGCATAGAGTATGTGGCTACGAACCACAAAGTCGGGAGTTGGAATCTCCCATTGGATGCCAACACATTAATGAATAACACTATTTAACAATTGAGATGATGCCAAATATGTATAGAAGAGAAAAGATTAAAGGGTATGAGCGCTATGAAGTTGATACTAATGGCGTTGTATATAGTCAAAAAGGAAATCCTTTAAAATTCCACGTCAACCATAATGGATATTGTATGGTATGTCTGTGCACGAATGGAGAAACGAAAGGATTTGGAATACATCAGCTTGTAGCAAGACAATTTATTGAGAATGATGATCCTTTGAATAAAACGCAAGTTAATCATAAAGATGGCAATAAACAGAATAATCATGTTGAAAATTTAGAATGGGCAACAGTAAAAGAGAATATGCGCCATTCTGTTGATATCCTTGGCAATTATTTAGAAGACAAAAATGTCAACGCTCGTACTATTTACGGAGTTGATATAAAAACCCATGAGGTTAAATATAGATTCACAAGTTTGATTGGCGCAGCTAGGTTTTTTACTGATGATAAAAATAAAGAAAGACATATACAAGCAACGTTATGGAGAGTCTTAAATCATTATAAAGCGTCACGTTCATATAGAAGTTGTTTATGGTTTTATGAAGACGAGTGCCCATATAACGTAGGAGATAGTGTAAATATATTCGACAATTACGAACCAGATCGTGGAATTAGAAAGCTGTCCGATGAAGATATTATTTGGATTAGAAAAAATTATATTCCGCGTGATAGAGAGTTTGGGACAAGAGGCATGGCCAAAAAATTCAACATTAATCATAGCACAATATCCGATATCATTAATTATAAAACCTATGCAGAAATATGTTAACAGATATTCCTAAGCATGAAACAAAACTGCTTTTAAATATGCGCCACTATCCCAACTGGCAGAGGAAATGCACTCAAAATGCATCAAGTTTCGATTCGAATTCGAAGTGGCGTACCACAGGTCTTTGTGGCAACTGTACGACCTTTATAAACTACTAAAGTTGCTATATCTGGGTGTAAGTCAATGGTAGACGGCAAGCTTTGGGAGCTTGAAGCTGGAGGTTCGAATCCTCTCACTCAGACCATTATGTGCTCCCATCGACTAATAGGTTAGGTCATCACCCTTTCACGGTGGCAATAGGGGTTCGAATCCCCTTGGGAGTGCCAAATGATAGTGAGTAGCGTACAATGTCAGATTTGAGTGAAGATAAAACCAGTAGCTTTTAAGTCTGTTAGGGGTCATACGCGGCCTCGCTTGCTATCATTACTAAAATGGGTAGCGGCTATCCAGAGAGTAGGCGAGGTTCGATTCCTCAAGGCTATAGGTTCGACTCCGTAGTCAAAGGTTCAAAACTCTTATTTATATGCTAGCGTGGCGCAATGGTAGCGCAATTGATTTGTAATCAATAGGTTGTGAGTTCGAATCTCACCGCTAGCTCCAATATGGAGGAGTACCCAATGTTGGCAAAGGGGACGGTTTGCTAAACCGTTAGGTCGTAGAAATACGATGAGTGGGGTCGGCACCCACCTTCTCCGCCATTATGAGAGCGTAGCTCAGTCGGTAGAGCTTGTATCGTAATAAGGGGTAATGATAATGAACCGCCCTTGGTCACTGGTTCGAGTCCAGTCGCTCTCTTTTAATATGGCTCAGTAGCTCAGTTGGTTAGAGCATCTGACTGTAAGGTTTTAAACAAGTGTGGTATCATAGATACCAAGTGGTTAAAAAGTATTATCGAATAAAAGGATGTGGCATTATGAACACTAAGCAGTTAGGAAACATTGGTGAAGCGAAAGCTATTTCTGCATTTGTCGAAAGACAAATACCCGTATTTATCCCATTTGGCGATAATGAAAAAGCGGATTTAGTAGTAGAACTTAATGGGAAATTAAAAAGAATCCAAATTAAGACTTCTGAAAAGGCTTCTGATGGAAAAGTCGAGTTCGACCTTACTTCATGCACTCTGCATAGAAAAAATGGTGCTAGACACAAATATAGCCTTGATGAGGTAGATTACTTCTTTTGCTATAATGTCGAGAGAAGAAAGTCTTATCTGATTAAAAACGATAAGACAATGACAGTCATAAGACTTAGATATGAAAAACCAAAAAATAATCAGACACAAAATATCAATTTTGAAGAAGATTATTTATTTGAAAACGTTATCGAGTCTATTTTAACCACAAACTGTTAATCAGAGGGTCGTAGGTTCGAATCCTACCTGAGCCGCCACGTAAGTGATTCTTAAATACTGCTTCAAAGGAATAGCCTTATAGGATTTTGTGCCTGCACAGGAGCCGATTAGCAGTGATGATGCCGAAGTACAAGGTGCAGTAGCTGTCAAATATGCGCCATTAGCTCAGAAGTAGAGCACCTGATTTTTAATCAGGGTGTGCGGGGAGCGTTACCCCGATGGCGTACCATATATAGGGACGTAGCCAAGCGGTAAGGCACTGGACTTTGACTCCAGCATTTCGCGTGTTCGAATCACGCCGTCCCTGCCATATATGTCGCATTAGTGTTTAACGGTTAGCATAACAGACTTCCACTCTGTAGGTAGGGATTCGAATTCCCTATGCGACTCCATGAAAGCCCCACTTTCATAGTGGGGTCATTTTTTTATATAAAATCACTAAAATACACCCTTTTACTTTGTACAACTTGCCATCTTGACAAGCAATATATATGTGATATACTGAGTACAGTACAAAATTATAGAGCTAATTGATAATATAAAGGAGAATTAATTATGCATTGTAACTATGGACATGGACGTTGTACTGCACCAGATACAGAGTGTATTCATTGGATGGGAACATTTTGTGAAAGGGATGCTGCTGTTGGAGTAAAAGATTGCCACAAGTGTGTCTACGAAGTCGGTTGTCATGGAAATCCAGTAGGTTGTAAGAGATATAAGAGAGATGCACCAGATGGAGGTTATTATGGTTAAAAAGGAGGAAATATCATGGTAATGAAAATTGCACATCACGATGATGGCAAAGAAAAATGGCAATCTCACTCATGCTTTTTGTTTGATGATGCTGATAAATATTCTAACTTCGATTTAACAAGTATTCATGGACATGGAGAAACAAAAGAAGAAGCTATAGAAAACCTAAAGAAAGAACTTGCATATTATTTTGATGAGCTTCATGCACTAGAAGAGATGCTTTATGAAACAGATGTGCTCGACAATGATGTTGTTGAAGTTGATTGTTTAGGAAGAAAGATTTAAGGAGGATTAAATAAATGAGGCCAATTGACGCAGATAGAGCCAACGAAGTAATCATCTTTGACAAAGACAATGAAAATATCAACGTTGCTGCTATCAGAGAATACTGCACCCAGCAGAAAATGTTTCTTGATAAGTTTCCTACAATAGAGGCCATTCCTGTCACTGAACTTAAAGCACTACGTGACTATCTTTATGAAAACGATTTAATTTTTATGAAGGGCTTAAGTAAACTAAACGAATTAATAGGAAAGTATGAGATAAAAGGAGAATAATAAAAATGATGATATGCAAAGAAGATAGGCATTGTGATTTATGTGATGGTAGTTGTCCCTCGTTTATGCATGTTATTTCTGAAGATGAACTGGCTTATTATAAAGATGTTATTTTTAGATTAATAGTACGTTATTGCCATCCTGATTTTAAGAGTGATGGCCAGTGGTATTATTATGATTATTGCACATCTGATTTAGAACATGCATTTGATGCTCTTGGTATTGTAGATGATTATATTGAGCTATATGAGTTCTGTAAAATGTGGGAAGAGAATGAGCGTATACTCTGGACAGGAAGAATCCATCCTTTGGTTGGCCCAACTGCCAAAGAGCGTTATGAAATGATTGTTCATGATACCGAACAGTATAACAAATTAATGGAGGATGAATATGACTAAACAGGAAATATCTAATCTAATTTATGATTACATTGATTATATGTATTGTGATAATTGTCGATACAATTTTGAAATCCCTGATACTTGTAATTGTGATGAGTGCCATAGAAAATATGTTAATTGGGCTGTGTCGCGCTATGATTGTGACGCATTAGCGGAGAGGATTGCAAATGATAGTTAAGGCTTGTGTTATAGTATACGATAAAGAGGGAACTAAATATACAATCCCTTGTCATCGTCATAGTGATGCTTATTGGATTTTCAGTCAATTTTTATCTCCTTATTCAATAAACAAAAACAAAACTATTCAAGGATTTCTTGACGAAAAACGTAATTTTTTAGATAGGCATGAGGCATATTTGGAAGCATTAAAATGTGAGCAAATAAAAGAAAGGAAAGATGAAACATTATATTCGGAGGATTTATATTAATGACTAAAGAACAGATTAATAGCAGTGAAATATTGTCATGGTGGCAGAAAGAAGATTTGTGTTACCTGTTGGATAAATATCCTGAAATAGAATTGGCAACTCGTGAACAGTTAGAAAAATTTAAACAGGAGAAATATTGGGAAGCTCAAGGGTTAATTGAAGAAGCTGAAAGAATTGAGGCAGAAGGTGATACAATTCAATTGTATATTCAATATTTTATGGAGGAACGAAAATGATAGAAGGAATAACGATACTAAATAAAATAGCTGTTACTGGTTTGCCCACATGGATAATGGTATCTGCAATAATAATATCTATTATTGGATTTATTGTATTTGCTATATCTATTATTGCTGAATGGCCTGCTTGGAAAGCAATAATTCCTATTATTATCGTTTTGCTTATTTGGTTTATCTGCGGTATTTTTAATATTACTTTTAAAACCGGCGAATACCGATACGAGTGTATTATTGATGATTCTGTGCCTTATAATGAAGTAGCTGAGAATTATAAAATTATAGAGCAACGTGGTGATATCTGGGTGCTGGAGAATAAGTCGTGATATATTTATCTAATGTGGTCTTACGATATGCAGTTAATATCTGTTTTGAATTATCCAATTATCATGTAGTTATTTTCCCGAGTTCAAAACTGAATAAAGAATTTATTAATGTAGCATTAAGACCAATGGAGATAAAACAAATAGCTGAAAAGTGGTGATAATAAATGAAATATTTCGTTGTATCTGATATACATAGTTTTTTTGATGAATTTAAAAAGGCGATAGATGAAGCAGGATTTGACCCAAAGAATGAAAATCATACATTGGTTATTTGCGGTGATTTGTTTGACCGTGGACGCCAACCTATAGAGCTAATACGATATTTAAATCACGAAGTTCCTCGTAAAATTCTTATTCGAGGCAATCATGAAGATTTATTTGAAGATATGTGTAAACGTGGTGAACCTTGGATACATGATTATAGTAATGGCACTTGTCAAACTGCCTTTGATTTAACCGGAGTGGATGAGCCTATATCTTTTGAACGTAGAGCTAGCATAGCTTTAGTTAAAATTATACCACTACTTAACCAAATGGTGGATTATTATGAAACTGAGAAGTACGTATTCGTACATTCTACTATTCCGCTTAAAGAAGATTGGAGACACGCAAATACTCAAGAGTGGAAAGATGCCCGTTGGGATAACCCTTTTAAATTTTGGGAGCAGGTAGGTATTGATGGTAAAACTGTGGTATTTGGTCATTTCCATACAAGTTGGGCTTGGTCAAGAGATGGCGTAGGTAGTGAATGGGGCACTGATGCTTGCTTTGAGCCCTATTATGGTGATGGATTTATAGGTTTGGATGCCTGCACTGTCGTCTCGCATAAAGTTAACGTTATTGTTTTAGAAGACAATTTAATAAATAATAAAATGACTTGACAAATGGCAACATGTATGATAGTATAAGCCTACATCAAGCAATACAAAATTATAGGAGATTAAAATATTATATGAGATGTATTAATAAGACAGTACTACTCCAGCAGATTAGCGCTTGCCCTAGTAACGAAATTAGTGAAAATAGAATGCATTTTTGGCTTACAATGTTTGGACATGAAGTTGCATATCCCGAAACTGAGAATGAAGAAAATAGTGTATCTAATGAGGAAATTTTAGAAGAAAGGAATGAATGTAGAAATGAATAATATGAGTGGTATTATTGGAACTTTTAAAGGCGTCCCAATTTATCTTTGTAAATGTGGATGCGCTCCAAGAATAATTACAACTTATGATACACTTCAGATTGTATGTGACTCATGTGGCTTAGTTGGGACTCAATATTTTGGAGATTATTATGATGAGGGTTTTATGATGTTAGAATATGGAGAACAAGCTATTAAAGAATGGAATGAGATGGTGAAAAATGAAAACTTGTGAAAATTGTATTTATAAAGAATTGAGGCATGACGATGGAACTTGATATTGTATTGACCATTCTTAGTACTCGCATAGAAACGGCACGTCTGAGTGGAAATACTACCGAGTGGTATGCAATGAGTCTTATTAAAGATGAATATCAGCGTTTAAAAACTGAAAATGCACAGTATAAAATGTGGATCAGTGAATATTCTCGAATGGCAGATGATTGGGCTGAAGAACGACAGAAGCTTGAGCAGAGAATTTACGAACTTAATACTATAACAGAAGGAGAAAATACAAATGAAGAAGTTTATGACGAAGATTAAAAAATGGATTATTACGAGTCTTGGTGGTTGTCCCAAGGAAGAGATAGCAAACTATACTAACATATTTAAGGCTTGTACAGATGCGATTAATAAATGCATGAACAGGAATAAAATCCTTGTTGAAGCGCTTAAGGACTCTAATATTCTGTTTAAAGATTCTTATGGTGTGAAGTATAGCTATAATCTTTGTAAGTATTGTGCTCATAAGAATAACTGTAATAAGGACTGTGTTCATGGTGAAGATTTTATTTTCGCTGAGAATTGGGAGGAGAATTAATTATGGAACTCATGGATATAAACCATTGTTTAACTTGTGAGTGGAATGGTAAACCTTATTGGAGTATTATAAGCCCTTGTAAGAGTTGTCCTTATAATCTTCTCGGGTATCCCCAGCCTGCTCGGACATATACTACTACGACTGTCACAACAACTAATGGTTCAAACCTTACTTACAACTTTGGAAAGACTACTGGTGATGTACATGTAACCGAGGAGAAAACTCCCGAGTTTATTAAAGACCTTCCTTCTGCTGAAGAGTATCAAAAGTCATTGGAACAGTTTATTCCCAATGAAACGTGGTCAGAACCCAAGTATCTTTGCCCGAAGTGTGGTAAGGGTGGAATGCGTAGAAGAGAAGATGTTGTACTTGCTTCTTATCCACCCAAGAGATTATATAAGTGTGATAAGTGTGGTCATATAGATTATCAGGATGGTTGAGACGTATTATGAAAAAGAAGATTAGTTGTCCTAATTGTGATGGACATGGTTTTATCGCCAAGTGGAGTGATTATAGTGTATGGAGTGAGCGATGCAATAAATGTAATGGTACAGGGGAAGTTGAAGCTCCTTTTACTCGTGGCGATAGAATTCGCAGTATGAGTGACAAAGAGCTCACAGAATTTATTAGCAGTTTCCCAATTAATACTTTATGTGATATTGTTTGCGATGGCAATTGCAAAGCATTTGCAACACTTGAACAAGATTCAGATGAAGTTTGTGAAGAGATTGTGCAGAAATGGCTTGCGGAGGAGTGGTATTGATGGATCAGTTTATAGAAGTACATTGTAATGGCGAAAAACGATTTATCAATTTACGTTGGGTCGAAGAAATTCAAGAAGATAAAAATTATTGTGTTACAATTTATTTTGCTTTTACAAACCCAAATTGCATTGAGCAAGACTATTTTAAAGTAGACGAAAGCTATGAGGAAATAAAGAGACTAATTTAGAGGTAACAATTAATGAAGATTGGATATATTCAAGAATATGATTTGGAACTTAATCCACATTTGACTGAAAGATTTAAGTTTCGAGAAGCGTCTTTCACTAGAAGGATTTCAAGTCGAGGCGATAGAGTTTACTCGAAGATGCTGATGTGCCCTGTTGACTATGAAGAGATTGTGGATAATGCCAATATAATGAAAAATAATAGTCGGGTTGTTTTGGTCAGAGAACCATTTCTTCTTGATGACGAGCTACGAGAAAAGGTTGTGCGCTGGGTCGAGTGGGCAAATCAGGCAAAACCTAGTGAGTATGACCCATTTGCGAAGGAGGATTGATAATGGCTGAATACATAATGACTATTGCAGTTACGGAGAGAGAAAGGGCATGAACGAATGAAGCTAATTGATGCAGATATGTGGATGACTTTGGGTGACAACCTACCTTATAAAGCTAGTGTAAAGCGTGTACTAATACAGGCTCCAGAAGCGGTAGTGCGTTGCAAAAACTGTGCACTTTGGAGAGGGTCAGACAATTATATGATTACTGAAGATGGAATTAAAATACAACTTGGAAAATGTGCACCCATGCGTTTTACTGTTAATGAAAATGATTTTTGTAGTTGTGGGGAACGAAAGGGTGATACTTAATGGAATATACGAAAGAGACAATAAATGAATTAGCGAATAAGATTGCTATGGCAATATCAATTAACAATGAAACGTTTAATAACGAGATCAAAAAGATTTTTATTAATTATAAAGCCTTTGCAATATTGCAGAATGATCCTTATTATTACCATTGCTATTGCCTCCATAGGGAAGGCGATGACACACTATTTGGTTATCCTGCGCAAGTATAT